>OHEP01001803.1_pt1 | contig 10435 bp, 9 predicted proteins | sample 1567271 | NCBI WGS metagenome assembly OHEP01 (sample SAMEA3879577, study PRJEB24766) | human gut metagenome | biome: human-associated habitat; feature: feces | place: USA | collected 1985/1987
GGGATTGGATCGAAAAAAATACTTGATTCAATTGGAAAAATCCTTGACAGAGCAACTATAGTGTACTATTATAATAATAGTTACCAATCTTAAGGGAGGATTGAAACATGGAACTTAAAGGCAGCAAGACCGAGAAAAACTTACAGGCCGCGTTTGCGGGTGAATCCCAGGCGCGCAACAAGTACACCTACTTTGCCAGCGTAGCCCGCAAGGAGGGCTATCAGCAGATCGCGGAGATCTTTGAAAAGACCGCCAACAACGAAAAAGAACACGCTAAACTTTGGTTCAAAGCCCTGGGCGAGCTGGGCGATACCGCCGCCAACCTGCTTCATGCGGCGGAGGGTGAAAACTACGAGTGGACGGATATGTATGCTACCTTCGCCAAGGAAGCGGAGGAAGAGGGCTTTGTGGAGCTGGCCGCCCGGTTCCGTGCGGTTGCCGCCATTGAAAAGACCCATGAGGAGCGCTATCGCAAGCTGCTCAACAATGTGGAGATGAAAGCCGTCTTTGAGAAGGCTGGCGAGACCATGTGGGAGTGCCGGAACTGCGGCCACCTGGTCATCGGCAAGAAGGCCCCCGAGGTTTGCCCTGTGTGCCTCCATCCCCAGAGCTACTTCGAGGTGCGGGCGGAGAACTATTGATCAGGATTTATGGGGGATAAAGCGTTACATGATACGCAGACCCCATGTAAATCCCTCTGTCCCATAGCCATGTATCTATAAAAAAACCCAGCCTCCGTATGTTCCCATAGAACATACGGAGGTTTTTGTAGGGCGTTTTGCGTTTAGGGTTGTGGCTTGCTTAAGCATAGAAACGGGGATACAGGATACATTTTAAAATCAGCCTATTGCGCCACCTTGGGGTTGGGAGGATACAACCCCGTTCGGCTTTTATCGGATTTGGCGACACAAGGCGAAGTGTCCCGCGCATGGTTTTCTGGCCGCGGCTTTGGCGTAAGGAACCCATGAAACCCTGGAAACGTGGCGCAAGGCATTTTCCCGATAACCAAAATCCCTCAAATCCAAAGGATTTGAGGGATTTTTGCATTTTACAGGGCCCTAGGGTTGGGGCGCCATTTCGTTCAGCGCCCGTTTAAAGTTCCTGGCAAACAGGATGCTGGTTAGGGACACGGCCAAAAAATCCGCTACAGGCTCCGCCAGGTATACGGCCATGGCCTTGTCCTGGAAGAAAGCCGGCAGGATATAGATCAGGGGGATCAGCACCAATACCTTGCGGAACAGGGCTAGGAAGGTGCTGGTCTTAGCATTGCCGATGGAAACCAGGGTTTGCTGGCAAGACAACTGGATGCCAAAGATGGCGGTGGCGGCAAAGTAGATCCTCCCCGCCCAGGCGGTATAGGCGATCAGTTCCGGGTCCGGGGTAAACATCTTGGCAAAAAGCTCTGGGAAGGCTAGGATGCTGATCCCAAAGAGCAGGGAATACCCTAGGCACGCTTTCAGCAATACGGAAAAGGAGGCTTTGACCCGGGCTGCATTTTTAGCGCCGTAATTATAGCTGGTGATAGGCTGGGCCCCCTGGGTCAAGCCCCGAAGGGGCATCATGGAGAACATCATTAGGCTGTTTAGGATGGTCATGGCGCCTACGGCCGTATCTCCCCCATAGCGCAGCAGGGAGGAATTAAAACACACAGAAATAGCGCTTTCCGTCACCTGCATAATAAAGGGAGAAAGGCCCAGGGCTAAGCAAGGGGCAATGATGGACCAATCGATCCGCAGGTATTGCCGCCGGATATGCAGCACCGTATGCTCGCTGGTAAGGAACCGCACCATCCAAAGGGCGGAGATGGCCTGGGAGATCACCGTAGCCAGGGCGGCGCCTTGGGGCCCCATATCCAGCAGGAAGATGAAGATGGGGTCTAGGATAATATTGGCTAGCGCGCCGATGATCACGGAGTTCATGCTGGCGCGGGTAAAGCCCTGGGCGCTGATGAAGGCGTTAAGCCCCAGGGCCAGCTGCACAAAGGGGGTGCCCCAGGTATAGATGCGCATATAGGGTTCCGCATATTGGATGGTGTTTTCACTGGCGCCAAACATAAGGAGCAGGGGCCTACACCAAATGAAGATCACCGCCATCAGCACAACGCTGAATAGAAGCATCAGCGCCGTACAGTTGCCCAGGATCTCCTCAGCCTTTTCGTTGTCCCGCTTCCCCATCTGAATGCTGGCCTGGGGGGCGCCCCCCATGGCCACCAGCGCCGCAAAGGCGGAGATCACCAAGATGATGGGCAAGCATACGCCTACGCCAGTTAAGGCCAGCTTGCCAATGCCGGGGATATGCCCGATATAGACCCGATCGATGATGTTATACAGGACGTTGACCAGTTGGGCAATTACTGCGGGGACCGCCAGCCTTAGCAACAATCTCCCAATCGGTTCCGAAGCGAGGAATTCACTGCGGTCCTGAATTTGTTCCATGTCAAATCACCTCATTTTGTTTTAGAAGCAACAAAAATCCCCGGCCGGGCCCCCTTTGCTAAAGGGGAGAGCCGGGGACCCATTTGTAAGCACTTAGCCCCCTAAATAGGCTTTCTTGATGTCTTCGCTATCCGCGAGCTCGGCGCCGGTACCGCTCAGGCTGATACGGCCGGTCTCCAGCACATAGGCCCGGTCTGCGATTTCCAGAGCCATGCCCGCATTTTGCTCCACCAGCAAAATGGTGGTGCCGGCGGCGTGAAGGGTTTTGATGATATCGAAGATCTGCTCCACCAGCAGGGGCGCCAGGCCCATGGAGGGCTCATCCAGCATCAACAGCTTGGGGGAGCTCATCAGGGCGCGGCCCATGGCCAACATTTGCTGTTCCCCGCCGGAAAGGGTGCCGGCAATTTGGCTTTGCCGCTCCTTAAGCCGGGGGAAGCGCTCAAATACCTTTTCCACATCCTCCTTGGAGACTTCCTTGCGGGTAAAGGCGCCCATCTCCAGGTTTTCCATTACCGTCATCTTCAGGAAGATCCGCCGGCCTTCCGGCACGTGGGCGATGCCCTGGCGGACGATCTTATGGGCCTCCACTTTGGTGATGTCATGGCCCAGGAAGGAGATGCTGCCGCTCTTGGCCCGCAATACCCCGGAAATGGTTTTTAGCACCGTGGATTTCCCTGCGCCGTTGGCGCCGATCAGGGAAACGATCTCCCCTTCGTCAACATGAAAGGAGATACCCTTTACCGCATGGATGTTGCCATAGTAAACATGAATATCCTCAACCTTAAGCATGGGCCTGGGCGCCTCCCTTCTTACCTAGATAGGCTTCAATGACCACCGGATTGGACTTGATCTCCTCCGGAGAACCCTTGGCAATGATGCGGCCATAGTTGAGCACGGCAATGCCCTCGCAAATGCCCATCACCAGATTCATGTCATGCTCGATGAGCATGATGGCGATATGGAAGGTATCCCGGATCTTGCGGATGTTTTCCATCAATTCGGTGGTTTCGGAAGGGTTCATGCCTGCGGCAGGCTCATCCAGCAGCATGATCCCGGGTTTGGTGGCCAGGGCCCGGACGATCTCCAGCCGGCGCTGAGCCCCATAGGGCAGGCTGCCCGCCTTCCAGTCCGCCATGTCCTGCATGTCGAAGATGGAGAGCAACTCCAGGGCCTTTTCATGGGCTTTTTTCTCCTCCTGCCAGAATACCGGCAGCCGCAGGATGGACTGTGCCAGGGAATAGTCCGTAGCATTGTGCAGGCCGATCTTGACGTTGTCCTCCACGGTGAGGTTCTTGAACAGCCGGATGTTCTGGAAGGTGCGGGCGATGCCCATCTTGTTGAGCTGGTAGGTCTTTTTGCCTGCCGTATCCTTCCCATCCAGCAAAATGGAACCACGGGTAGGATGGTATACGTTGGTAAGCAGGTTGAATACGGTGGTCTTTCCTGCGCCGTTGGGGCCGATCAAGCCGGCGATCTCCGTGCGGCCGATGGTCAGGTTGAAATCATCCACCGCGCTCAAGCCCCCAAAGTCGATGCCAAGGTGGCGGATGTCCAGAATGGGCAACTTACCAAGATCCCGCTCCGGGATCAGGGCGTTGCTGGGAACACGAACCAGTTTATCCATTTGCGTCACCTGCTTTCTTGGCTTTCTTATCCGCCCGGATCTGCTTGCCGTTGATGATGCGCTCCAAGAGCCGGCTCATGGAGAAATCATAGGTCCCCATCAGGCCGGAAGGCTTGAAGATCATGGTGGCGATCAGCAGGATGGAGTAGATGACCATCCGGTAGGTATTCAGGGCCTGGAGGGCCAGGGGCAAGCTGGTGAGCACCGCGGCGGCGATCACGGAACCGATCATGGAGCCCATACCGCCCAGCACCACCATTACCAGGATGTTGATGGAGGCCATAAAGTCGAAGCTGGTGGGAGTGAGCAAGCCCTGATAGCCCGCGTAAAGGGCGCCGGCAACCCCGGCAAAGAAGGAGGAGACCGCAAAAGCCAGTACTTTATAATAGGTAATATTGATACCGCAGCTTTCCGCAGCGATCTCATTTTCCCGGATGGACAGGATGGCTCGGCCATGGCGGGACTTCATCATCAGGTGGATCACCATGCAGGTGACCACTACCGCCAGATATACCACCAGGAAGTTGGCGTGTTTGGGGATTCCCATCATACCAGGGGTGCCGCCGGTGATCTCCGGCAAGTTGATGATGCACACCCGGATGATCTCCCCAAAGCCCAGGGTAATAATGGCCAAATAGTCTCCCTTGAGCCGCAGGGCAGGGACGCCGATGAGGATGCCGAAGATGGCGGCCACAATGCCGGCCAGCACCAGACCGATGAAGATGGCGATCCCTGTAGGTAGGCTACCGCCCAAGCTGCTTTTCCAGAAGATGGCCCCCGCATAGGCGCCTACGGCCATAAAGCCCGCGTGACCCAGGGGCAGCTGCCCCAGGTAACCGGTGACGATGTTTAAGGAAACAGCCAGGATGATATAGATCCCCACCTGGAGCACCACGGAGCTTTGCGCACGGTTGATAAGGCCGCTGGAAATGATGAGGTTGCCGACCACCAGAAAGGCTATGATCAGCACAGTGTTGATCAAATACCGGGCCGCCATGGGGATCTGCTTGTATGTGGATTTCATAGGCAGCCCTCCTTACACCTTTTCGGTCATGCTAGCGCCCATAAAACCAGTGGGTTTAATGAGCAGCACCACGATCAGCACTGCGAACACCACCGCGTCCGTCCAAGCGGACAGGCCAATGGAAGTGACCAGCACCTCGGCCAGGCCAATGGCAAAGCCGCCGATCATGGCGCCTGGAATGGAGCCGATGCCCCCCAGCACAGCCGCCACGAAGGCCTTAAGGCCCAATAGGGAGCCCATGGTGGGATTGACGATGGGGTAACGGCAGCAATAGAGGATGGAGCCGATGCCCGCCAGGGCGGAGCCGATAATAAAGGTATAGGTGATGGTATTGTTCACGTTGATGCCCATCAGCTGCGCTGCTTCCGTATCCTCGCTCACCGCCCGCATGGCTTTGCCCATCTTGGTTTTCTGCACGATGAAGGCCAGAAGCACCATGGAGATCACGGCAACCACGATGGTGACGATGACGTTCAGGCTGATGGAGAGGCCGCCCAGGTTAAAGGTAACGGCCGGGATGATCATGGTGCTGGGGAAGGCCCGGGTGTTGGCGGTCCAAATCAGCTGCGCCAGATTCTGGAGGAGGAGGGACACGCCGATGGCTGTGATCAGCAGGGAGATACGGGGGGCTTGCCGCAGGGGCTTGTAGGCCACCTTTTCAATCACAACGGCCAGCACCACGCACCCTACCACCGTGGCGATCACCGCCAGGACAGGGTTGGAACTGGCCGCCAGGGAGACCAGGGCAAAATACCCGCCCATCATAATGATGTCGCCGTGGGCGAAATTTAGCAGCATGATAATGCCGTAAACCATGCTGTAACCCAAAGCCACCAGGGCGTAGATGCTGCCCAGCTGCAAGCCGTTGATCAGTTGGGACAAAAAAAGCATAGTGTGATTCCTTTCCTTCAAAGATGAAGCGGCATCGCAAGTGCTATGGCTTCATTTGCGATGCCGTGCGGGGAAAACGGCTGTTTTCCCCGCAGCAGCAGTTGTTGTTCCCCCGCGAAAACGGGGAAGGGTGAAATTAATACTTGCCCCAGAACTCAGCGGCGCCGCCGGTGATGTTGATAATGGCAGCGGTCTTTTCCGGGTTGTTGAACTCGTCATAGGTCACATGGCCGGTGACGCACTCCATGTCGGTGGCGTTCAGGGCGTCGATGACGGCGGCCATGTATTCCGCGGTGCCGGCGGTGAGGCCCTGCTCTTCGGCCTTGGCCAGAGCGGCGCACATGATCATGGCGGCGTCATAGCCCTGGGCGGCAAACATGTTGGGGGAAGCGTCGTACTTCTCCTGATAAGCGCTCACGAAGGTCTGTACCGCTTCGGAAGTATCCTGGGTGGAGTAGCCGGAGCAGTAGTAAGAGCCTTCCAGCAGGGAAGCATCGGTGACCACATCCAGCACGCTGTCCCAACCATCGGAACCCAGCATGGTGGCGGTGACGCCAGCGGCATTGGCCTGCTGGGCAACCAGGGCGATCACGCTGTAGTAATCCGGGATAAAGAGCACATCGGGGGTTTTAGCGGCAATGTTGGTGAGCTGGCTCTGGAACTCGGTGGCGCCATCCGCATAGCTCTCCACAGCCACGACCTCCATACCCACGGCGGCAGCCTGCTCCTGGAAGGCCTCGGCGCAGCCGATGGAATAGTCGGAGCCGGTGTTGTACAGCACGGCGGCGGTGGTGGCGTCCAGCTTTTCGCTGGCAAAGGAAGCCATCTTGTTGCCCTGGAAGGGGTCGATGAAGCAGGAACGGAACATGTTCTCATACACGGTGCCGTCCTCGGCCACGGTGACCGCGTCAGCGGTAGCGGAAGCGGTGATCATGGGCATCTGGTCGGCCTGGCTCTCCACCACAACAGCCACGGTGGGGGCGGTGGTCACGTCGCCGATGATGGCGGTGACGCCCTGATCCACCAGGGAATTGTAGCCGGTAACAGCCTTGGCGCTGTCGCCTTCCTCATCGTACTCGATCAGCTGGATCTGCTTGCCGTTGATACCGCCGGCCGCATTGAACTCTTCCACATACATTTTGATGCCATTGGCCACCGCTACGCCGTATTCCGCCACGGAACCGGTCAGAGGAGCCAAAACGCCAACCTTAATGGCGTCGCCGCTGGCGGCGTCTTCCGACGCAGCCGTGCTGTCGGCGGCAGGGGCGCTGCTGTCACTGTCAGCCGCAGGGGTGCTGGAGCAACCCGCGAAACAGACCAGGACCATCATAAGGGCAATGAGGGTAGAAACAATCTTCTTCATGGTTTTCCTTCTCCTTTTTATAGTTGCAACTTTATACTTAAAAAGCGGCCCCGTTCTTGGAACGGCGCCGCCTAAGTATACGAACCAATGAATCTATTGGGTTCTTAGACGGCGCGGAGGCTCATGTACCAGCAGGCTAAGCAGGATGACCAGGCCGAGCAGGCGTACCATGCCTACAAGCCCACAAATAATAATGGACACCGCAAGCGCGGTGCCCAGTACATATACCTGCGTAGAAGCGCCGGAAGTGCGAGCAGCACCATGAGACGCAGCCTTGTGCGCATCCATACGGGCCATATTTGCATAGGCGAACTGGTACATGGCTGCTCCTTTCTCCGGCTTCTCCGAACTAAATGATGGGGCAATGATAGCACAGGGAAAAAGAAAAGTCAATACACGATATATTGTTTTTTTATTTTCTAACGTTCTGCGAAGGCGGTATTTCAAGAAAAGGGCCCAGTCCCTAAGCATTGGGGAAAACCATTTCCCCTTTCAGGAATAGATCCATAAGCGAAGGATATGGCCCAAAGAAAAATGCAAAAAATCATATAAAAATGCCAATAACCACAATCGGGGAGAAAAGGTATGCTGTTCCGTTCTCTTCACAGGAAGGGCTTGTGTTTCCCCGGCGTTTATGCTACCTTAATATTGATCGACGGATGTTAGGAATGTGTATGGTCAAAAAGCTATTGCGAAGCGTAGCCTTTGCGCTTATAATTGCCTTTGCCGCTGCTTCGGGAGGCTGCGCCCCGCGCTGGAATACGGCGCTGGGCTATTATTTTGACACCTTTGTGAGCTTGCAGGGCCGCTGCAAGGAATCCGTGCTGCAGGAGGCGTTGCAGGAATGCGCCCGCTATGAGGCCATGCTAAGCAAAAATCGCCAGGATAGCGACGTGTGGCGGCTCAACCACGCCCAGGGGGAAAGGGTGCAGGTAAGCGAGGAAACCCGGGCCATCCTTTCCATGGCGCAAGAAGTATCCGAGGCCAGCCACGGCTGGTTTGACGTGACCATTGCTCCGGCTTCCGCCCTGTGGGATTTCAAGGCGGAGGCCCCGGCGCTGCCCGAGGCGGCGGCCCTGGCGGAGGCGGCCGCCCTGGTGGATTATACCCAGGTGACCATCGCCCCGGCGGGGGTGCGCCTGGGCGCTGGGCAGTCTATTGACCTGGGGGGTATCGCAAAGGGATATGTAGCGGATGCCCTGGTTTCGTTTCTTGCGGACCGGGGCGTTACTGACGCATTGATAAATATCGGGGGGAATGTAAAGGCGCTAGGCCAAAATGAAAACCATAGCAGCTGGCAGATCGCCATACAGGATCCAGGCGGCCAATATGGCAACGCGGCGGGCATAGTTTCCCTGCAAAGCGGATATAGCCTGGTGACCAGCGGCGTATATGAGCGGGGGTTTGACTTGGATGGAATCCGATACCATCATATTCTAGACCCCCACACCGGGTACCCCATACAAAACGGGGTGCTATCCGTCAGCATATTGGCCCAGAGCAGCCTGCTGGCGGACGCCCTGAGCACCGCCTGCTTCGCCCTGGGGGCGGAGGAGGGGCTTGCCCTGGCGTCGTCCTATGGAGCGGAGGCCTTCTTCATCCTGGCGGACGGAAGTACGATGTATACAGAAGAAATGGAGGTTTGGTTAAACCTTGGATAAGAATTTGCAGCGCAGCAAGTATGAAGTGGACATGTGCCATGGCCCGCTTTTGAAAAAGATCATAACCTATTCGTTGCCTTTGATCTTTACAGGGCTGTTGCAGCTATTATACAATGCGGCGGATATTATTGTGGTGGGCCGGTTTGCCAGCAGTACCGCGTTGGCGGCGGTGGGCTCCACTTCCAGCCTGGTAAATTTAACGGTCAACCTATTCTTGGGCTTGTCCGTAGGCGTTAGCGTAGCGGTGGCCCAGCACTATGGGGCAAAAAACTACACAGAGGTCAGCGAGACCATCCATACGGCCTTTTCCCTGAGCCTGATTCTGGGCGTGATCGTGGGCGCCTTTGGCTTCTTCGCCTCCCGCACCATGCTGGAGTGGATGGATTCCCCGGCGGAGGTGCTGGAGCAATCCACCCTATATCTGCGCATCTTCTTCCTGAGCATCCCGGCCAGCATGGTGTATAACTTTGGCGCGTCCATTTTGCGGGCGGTGGGCAATACCCGCCAGCCATTGTATTATTTGTCCATAGCCGGCGTGGTCAACGTGATTTTGAACCTGGTCCTGGTGATCCGGTTCCACCTGGGCGTCGCGGGCGTTGCCATCGCCACGGTGATTTCCCAGTATATCTCCGCCGGGCTGATCATCCTGTGTTTGATGCGTACGGAAGGTTGCTTGCAATTTCATCCCAAACAGTTGGCCCTTAAGCCGGATAAGGTTTGGGCGATCCTACGGATCGGTTTGCCGGCGGGCTTGCAAAGCACGGTGTTCTCCATTTCCAACGTGCTGATCCAGTCCTCCATCAATTCCTTCGGCGCTCTGGCCATGGCCGGCAGCGCTGCCGCCAGCAACCTGGAGGGCTTCATCTATACCGCTATGAACGCCATCTCCCAGGCAGCCTTGGCTTTTGTGGGCCAAAATGTAGGCGGCCGCCAATACCACAGAATCCATCGGATCACCTGGATCTGCCTAAGCGTTGTGTTCCTGGTGGGGGTGGTCATGTCCGCAGCCTTCCTTGCAGCAGACCAGTTCCTGTTGGAGATTTACCTGCCGGATGATCCCGCCGCAGTGGAATACGGCATTCAGCGGATGTTCATGGTGAATACAGTGTATTTCTTCATGGGCTTCATCGACGTGATGGTGGCCTCCATGCGGGGCATGGGGTCTTCCTTTACCCCCATGGTGGTGGTGCTATGCGGGGCATGCGGCCTGCGGATCGTATGGATCTACACGTTAGAGATGTTATATCTATCCTATCCGGTATCCTGGATCGTGACTTTCCTGGTGGAGCTGGCATTTTACTTTGTGGTATATCGAAGGCTTATGGCCCGGCATAAGGGGGAAACGGAGCTACAAGAGGCTGATCTGGCCCAGTCATAGGCCAGGGAAAGAGAAATCAACAAAACGCGCCGCCTTGTTGGGCGCCTGGCCAAAGC
>OHEP01001810.1_pt1 | contig 10376 bp, 9 predicted proteins | sample 1567271 | NCBI WGS metagenome assembly OHEP01 (sample SAMEA3879577, study PRJEB24766) | human gut metagenome | biome: human-associated habitat; feature: feces | place: USA | collected 1985/1987
AATTCAAACTATTAATTGGTGGGAAGAACATAATAAGGAGATTGTAAATGTATAATAATGTATATCAAGGAAAAACTGTATTAGTTACAGGTCACACTGGCTTTAAGGGAAGCTGGTTATCAATATGGCTTACAATGCTTGGCGCAAAAGTCGTTGGTTACGCATTAGAACCGTATTCAGAAAGAGGAAATTACAAAGCCTCTCATTTAGCACAGCATCTTTATGCCGATGTAAAAGGCGATGTAAGAGATAGTCAAAAGCTGGAAGAAACTATTGCAAAATATCAGCCTGAAATAGTATTCCATCTTGCGGCACAAGCTCTTGTTAGAACTGCTTATGATAATCCTAAATATACATATGAAACAAATGTTATGGGTTCTTTGAATATAATGGAAGCTGTAAGAAAATTTGACTGTATTAAAACTGTTGTAATGATAACATCTGATAAATGTTATGAAAACGTTGAGCAAATATGGGGTTACAAAGAAACAGATAGAATGGGAGGTTATGACCCATATTCATCTTCTAAAGGTTGTGCAGAATTAATGATTTCTTCTTACAGAAATTCTTACTTAAACCCAAAAGATTACGCAAAACATGGGAAAGCTATTGCATCAGTTCGTGCAGGTAATGTAATCGGTGGTGGTGACTGGTCTGATAATAGACTTGTACCTGATTGCATTAGATTTATTGAAGAAGGAAAAGATATTGAAATTAGAAGTCCTAAAGCGACTCGCCCTTGGGAACACGTATTAGAACCTTTAAGTGGTTATTTAAGAGTTGGTCAAAAACTTATTGAGGAACCTGTAAAATATTCTGAAGGGTTCAACTTTGGCCCAAAAATCGAATGTAATAAAACCGTATGGGAAGTTGTGGAATATTTAGTTAAATATTATGGACAGGGTAAAGTTATTGATGCTTCAACACCTAATATGGTACACGAAAATACTCTGCTTAGTCTTGATGTGACAAAAGCTTATAAGATGCTTGATTGGGAAGCAAAATTGTCATTCTATGAAGCAATTGAATTTACTGTTGATTGGTATAAAGAAGCGCTAAAAACTGATGATATGTTTGAATACTGTAAAAAACAGATTCAAGCACATGAAAATAAAGGCTATATGTGGGAAGAGAAGGAGCTTGTATAATGAATTCAGCACCAAAAATTTCAGTTGTAATGTCAACGTATAATAGAGAAAATTATATTAAAAAATCTGTTGCTTGGTATAAGCATTTTTATCAAAAAGATACAAAGATGTATGAATTTACGATGGAACAGATAAAAAATTATGAGGATAGAATTCAATGGGAACAATAATTTTAGGTAGTGGAATTGCAGGAATTTCCGCAGGATATCATTTAAAGAAAAAGGGCAAAGATGTTATAATTTACGAAAAAGATGGTGATTGGGGTGGACTTTGTGGGAATTTCACAATTGATGGTTTTCGTTTTGATAGATTTGTGCATTTAACTTTTGCTCCGGATGATTATACAAAAAATATTTTTGAAAATTCTTCACCAACATTTGCACATCCAAGTATTTCTACTAATTTTTACAAAGGTTATTGGTTAAAGCACCCAGCACAGAATAATCTTGCACCATTGCCATCTGATGAGAAAGTAGAAATCGTCAAAGGTTTTATTAATCGCCAACAAAAAGCTTTTGAAGAACTTGAAAGTTATGAGGATTGGCTTCGGGTTCAATATGGGGATTATTTTGCGGAAAACTTTCCAATGGTTTATACAAAAAAATATTGGGGCTTAGAATCCAAAGAGCTTGAAACTAAATGGGTTGGAAATAGAATGCATTCTCCAAGTATTGATGAGGTGTTAAAAGGTTCATATGAAGTTCAAGATGAAATTTTTTATTACACATCTCATATGAAATATCCTAAAAAAGGCGGTTTCCGTTCTATTTTAAATAAATGTAGAGAAGGGCTGAACATTAGATTCAACAAAGAAGTGATTGGAATTGATACAAAATCTAAAATTGTAACCTTTAAAGATGGTACAAGTGAAACTTATGAAAGATTGATTTCATCTTTACCATTACCTGAAATTGTAAAAATGATTGAAGGCTGTCCTGATGAGGTCAAACAGGCCGCGGGTAGATTACATAACACTTGTGGTTATATGGTTTCATTAGGTTTTAAACGCCCTGATGTTGCAAAACACTTGTGGTTTTATATCTATGATGAAGATATTCTTGCAAGTCGTGTTTATTCTCCTAACTTGAAGTCGTCCGATAACGTACCTGATGGGTGTAGTTCATTGCAAGCAGAAATTTTCTTTGATTGTAACGCAGAACTTCCAACAAAAGAAGAAGTCTTGCATAATACAATTGAAAAATTTGTAGGTATGGGGCTGTTTGCAGAAGCTGAAATAGTAGTAAAAGATATTAGGTTTGAAAAATATGCAAATATAACTTTTGATAAAAATATTTATACAAATCGCAAAATTGTTCTTGATTACTTAAATTCAATTGGAATAGAAAGTATCGGAAGATTTGGCAAATGGGAATATTTCTGGACCCATCAGGCATTTGAGGATGGAAGAAAGGTTTGTTTATGTCAAAATTCTTAGAAAGTATATTTTCTGTAAAAAATGTAAATAGTCATAAAGTTGTTAATATTTTTGGATTTAAATTAAAATTCAAAAATAAAACTAATTTAATACAGCTACAAATTTTAAAAATAATAGAGTTGTGTTCTTGTCTTAAAGATATGCAACAATCAATATACTCAAAATTTAATGAGTTATTCAGTGCCCAACAATCGCAATTTGAGCAACTTACTAAACTTGATCAAATTTCTGCAGCATCTCAAATTGTTCAAAATAATTATAACAAAAGTTTATATCTTATACCTGGGGAAATAGCTCATTTGCAGCAGTTTCCTGCGTATTACGAAAGAGAAGATTTTTTTCTAAAGTATAAGAATTTAGTTAGAGGTTTGGATGATGAAAGTATTCTAAATATAAATAAAATTATTACTTATCAAAAAAAATGCAAAGATTGTGGGAATATTCCAATTGATATTTTTTCGGATAAAGAAAAAGCATATATTGAAAATTTGAAAGCAACATTTAATAACTTAATTGTACAATTAGGAAAAGATGTTTTCGCTTATAAAAAATATTTACTGCCGATTAATTGGTTTGAAGAGTGTGTTTTCTATTATAAACATGGTATACCTGTATTGAGAAATGCAGAATATTTTAAGGATAAGGATATAATTGATGCAGGGGCCTTTATTGGAGATTCTGCGTTAGTTTTGTCAGACTATACTAGTAAAAATGTTTACTCTTTTGAAATGTTGCCTGAGCACATTGAGCTAATAAATAAGACTATTGAATTAAATAATTTAACAAATGTAATACCTGTGAATAAAGCTTTAGGTGATGAATGTAAAAAGGTCAAATTTAATATTAATACTTCATCGACTTCAATTAAAGATTTTAGTCACTCTCCAATTCTTGGGACTTCTGAAGTAGAGATGATAACTTTAGATGAATTTGTGAATGTACATAATTTGGAGGTTGGGTTGATAAAAACTGACCTAGAAGGTGCTGAACAAGAGTTTTTAAGAGGGGCTGAAAATACTATAAAGACTCAAAAGCCAACTTTGTTAATATCTATTTATCATAGCCCATCAGACCTTTTTGAAATAAAACCAATGATAGAAAGTTGGAACTTAGGTTATAAGTTTAAAATAATAAAACAAACTGAAAAAGTTCATTTAGAAACAATGTTATTGGCAGAAATTTAGTTAGAGAGGAGTTGTATATGGAAAATAAAATAAAAATTTTTGTTACGTATAAAGATAAACATAAAATCATTGAAACTGATATTATAAAACCAATTCAAACTGGTCGAGCAATTGCTGATGAAATTTTTGATGGTATGATTGGTGATGATACCGGTGATAATATCTCGTCAAAAAATCCCCGTTATAATGAACTTTCAGCTCAGTATTGGGTATGGAAACATTATGAAGAGATTGGAGATCCTGAATATATTGGTTTTATGCATTATAGAAGACATTTTTTATTTGATGAGTCTAAGCAAAAGCCAAATGAAAAATGGCTAGAAAATTCTTTTGCTTATAAATATGATACAATAACTGAAGATTATATGGAATTTTTAAAAAGTGCAAGTATAGAAGATGCAATAAAAGAATCTGATATTATTGTGCCAAAGATATATGACTATAGTTCTACAAGTATATCTAATTTAAAAAAAGATTGGAGTTTTTTACCCCAACAAAAAATGGAACATTTCTATCTGCTTTTTGATATTATTAAACAAATTTTTCCAGAATATTCTGAAATTGCTGAATCTGTAAAAAATGGGCATGTTAAGTATTTATGTAATATGTTTATAATGAAAAAAAGTATTTTTAATGAGTATTGTAATTTTTTATATCCAATTTTGTCAAAAATGGATGAATCTGTTGATAGTTCCATGTTTTCAGCTCAAGCTTCTAGATTTTTAGGTTACTGCGGGGAACTTATATTAACAATTTTTCTTCTTAAAAAGAAATCTGAAAAATTATTTAGAATAAAAGAATTAGATATATCGTATATAGAAAATGCTGATGATGATTATATATTTTCTAAGGATATTTTTGATAACTCTTATTCTATTGGAGTATCATCATCAAATGAGTATGTTCCTTATTTATCTGTTTGGCTAGTCTCACTTATGAAATTTGCAGATGATAATAAGCAATATAATATTTTTGTCTTTAATAGAAGTATAACTCCTGAAAATAAAGATATTTTAAAGAATATGTTGTCAAATAAGAAAAATTTGCATATTTATTTTGTTAATCCTTTAAATTGTCTAAAGCATGTAAATTTAAAATATCATTCACATTATAATTTGGAATGCTATTTCAGGTTATGTGCACCTTTAATATTATATAATTGTCACAAATTACTTTTTACAGATGCTGATTTAATATTTAATAAGGATCCAGCTTTACTAATTGATACTGATGTAACAGGTTACCCATTGGCTTCATGTAGGGATTTTGTTTACGGTGCAATGTATAACTGTACATTTGCTGATTGGGTTTCGTATAGTAAGGATATTTTACATCTAGAAAAACCGTATGACTATGTTAATACCGGTGTGATGTTATTAAATGTAGAATGCTTCAATAAAAATAATTATTCAGAAAAAATAATTGATTTTGTAAATAAAAATTATTTTAGGATTTTAGAACAAGATGGCATAAATTCCTATTTTCAATCAAAAATTAAGTTTATAGATACTGCATGGAATTTTACAGTGGATACAAAAACTATAGATGTTGTTATGAAGTATATGCCAATGGTGTATAGGAAACAATTTGAATTAGATAGGCAAAATCCTTATATAATTCATTGGGCAGGGAAAGATAAACCTTGGAATATTCCTACAGAAAAAATGGCTAATATTTGGTGGAGTTATGCAAAAGAATCTCCGTTCTATGAAGAACTATTTGCATCAATGATAAATTACAAGATAAAAACTGAAAACAAGCATTTTTATAATATTGTAAGTAGTTATAAAAAGAATGTTTTAAGTTATTGGAAGTGTAAACTTTTGCGTAATTTAACTTTTGGGCGAAAAAGAAAGCATTATATAGAAAAGAAGAAACGGTTAAAAGCTAAAATACGCCAAGTGAAAGATTTACAAAAAATTTAATTTTTGTATTTCTATTAAGGTTGATTGCTTATAAACCATAAATAGAGGTTTTTAAATGAGGAAAAAACAATTTATAATTTATCTTAAAAAACTTCCGAAGGCTATTGAAAGTCTGATTAAGTTTTGGCAGTTAGTATACCAGGAGAAGGCAAGTAGAAATGGAAAATAAGTTAAGCAAATTTAGAGAATTATTATCGTCGCAAAGGTTTGTAATAAATTACGGCAGAATGTGGCCGTATGTTAAGCCTGTATGGTTTAGAGCTTTATGTTCTATGCTCATTTGTATTCCGATAGGCTCTTTGGATGCGGTTATCGCTCTTGCCTTAAAGCCTTATATGGATTTGGTAATGGTTGAAAAATCTATTACGTCACCTTGGTATATCCCACTTGGCATCGTTGCATTTACTTCTATTCAAGGCGGGTTAAAGTACTTATCCTCTTATCTTTCAACTTGGGTTGGCGGAAAGATTACAAACGGCTTGAAATATGATTTGTTTAAAAAACTTTTGACTTTTGAAACCTCTTTTTATGATAAAAGAAATTCCGGAGATGTAGTATTTCAGTTTAATAATATGGCTGATACTGCGTGTTCGGGCTTGTTGTCTAATTTGAGTGTTTTTATGCAGAGAATCTTCTCTTCAATATCACTGGTTGCAGTATTATTTTATAACTCCTGGCAGTTAGCTTTGATCGCGGTTGTTGTATTAGGTTGTGCTTTTGCTCCTGTTGCTAAGATTCAAAAACGTATAAAAGAGGTTATGAGCAAAACTGTCGTTGCTGATGCAGCTATTATTACTGAGTATAATGAGGTTTTTGCCGGAAACAAAACTATTACCTCTTATAATTTACAGTCTAATGAAACGAATAAATTCTTTTATATTTTGAAAAACATCTTTAATTTAAAGATTAAAATGGTTCAAAAAACGCAATGGCTATCTCCGATGATGCATGTAATTGTGTCTATCGGAATTGCTGCGGCTATCGGTTATGGCTCACATTTGATCATGTCTGAGCAAATTACAAGCGGTAATTTTGTATCATTTATTACAGCATTAATTTTGCTATATACTCCTGTTAAAAATATTGGGAATAATTTAAATGCTGTTCAATTTTCATTTTTTGCTATTGAGCAAATTTTTGATTTGTTAGAGTCAAAACCTTCAATTTTAAATAAAGAGAATGCTGTTGTAATGGAAAGACATCATACAAATATTCAATTTAAGAATGTTTGTTTTGAATATGTTCCAAATGTTCCGGTTCTTAAAAATATAAATTTAGGTATTAATCAAGGAGAAACTGTTGCATTTGTGGGAAATTCCGGTGGAGGAAAAACTACTATTGTTAACTTACTGCCGCGTTTTTATGATATAAATTCCGGCTCAATTACAATTGACGGGGTTGATATAAGAGATTATACGCTGGAAAGTCTAAGAGATAATATTGCAGTTGTTTTTCAGGATAATTTCTTATTCTCAGGTACGATTAAAGAAAATATTCTATTAGGTAATGAGAATGCAACTGATGAGCAGATTCAAAAGGCTATTAAGATGGCATATCTAGATGATTTTGTCTCAACCTTGCAAGATGGGTTAGATACGCAGATTGGGGAGCGCGGTATTTTGTTATCAGGCGGTCAAAAGCAACGTGTAGCAATTGCAAGGGCATTCTTAAAAGATGCACCGATTATTGTTTTAGATGAAGCAACTTCTGCTCTTGATAACAAGGCCGAAGCAATTGTCCAAAAGGCTATTGATAATTTGATGAAAGATAAAACTGTATTTGTAATTGCGCACAGGCTTTCTACAATTAGAAATGCCAATAAAATTGTTGTTATAAATCAGGGTGAAATTATTGAATCCGGGACACATGATGAACTTTTACAAATTGACGGCGGAGTATACAAATCATTGTATGATATGCAGTTTAAAAAGCAGGAGGTTTCTGCATAGATAGAATTATTTATATTTCTGCGATGTTTAGAGATGATACTGATGCTTGTAAAGCCTTTGCTGAAGAGATAACCACGCTTTGGAGATAGAACTTAATGTAAGATTATGCAGTCAAATTTGACATTGCGTATTCAAAAGTATAAAATATAAGAATGGATTTGAAACAATTTTTCACAGGATATAAAGGAAAAGACATCCCAAAAGAATTGAAAGAATTTAATTGGGGTGCCTTTTTACTGACTTTTATTTGGGGTATAAAACATAAGGCCTGGATTACTTTGCTGGCTATTCCTTTGATCTGGTTTCAGCTTCCGTTTGGATTAAACTGGATTTTATATACCGCGTTGCAAGTTTACTGCGGTATAAAAGGTAATGAGTGGGCTTATCAGGTAGAATGGTGGAAAACTCCCAGAGATTTCCGTAAAACTCAGCAAATATGGGCTATTTCTGCTCTTGCGCTTAATATCATCATTCCATTTGTTATTTTAACAATCGCTTCTATGTTTCTTAAAAAATCTCCGAATAATCCGGAGTTGCTTATTCAAAATGCCCAGTGTGTTGTGGCTTATGGTAAATTAAAAACAGGTTTGCCAAAGGTTTCTTATACAACTAAGTCTACAGATGCAGATATTGCAAAGAGTTTTGCAAAACATTTTAAAAATGCCTCTGCTGCCGGCAATGCTGTTAATTTTTCTCAAAAAGCCCAAGGGCAGAAGTATGAAGTATATAAGATTGTATTTACAAAGCATGTAGATAATGTTTGCAGTCTGTCTGCCAAAAATTGTACTGCATACTCATCTTATATTATGCCAAATGATATAATGCCGTTTGGAGAATGTATATTCTATTTTGACAATAACAAAAATGTTGAACCTGATGAAGCTACTCAAAAAGCTATTGATAAAGGTTTTAATATATTTAAATATTTGTAATTGCCTTATTTATTTTAACAAAATAAAAACTTCCTTGATAAAGGAAGTTTTAAAAATGCTCCAGGCCAGACTTGAACTGGCACTGAGTTATACGCCCAATTGGATTTTAAGTCCAACGCGTCTACCGATTCCGCCACTGGAGCCTATTTAATTTTCAAACAACCAAACAAATTGATCTCTTCGGCTGTGTAATTATTCTATAACAAACATTTCCCATTGTCAAACAGAAAATTTGTTTATATATTTATCCAATTCGCTAATTCTGGTTGTCAGATCAGCAATAAGTACAGTTAGTGTTGTGATTATTGTATCAGTATTAGAGCAGGAAGATCGCCCTAGTAGTCCTGATTTAACATTTGTAAAAACAAGTTTTTGGAACATGCTTATAGCTTCAAATAGTTCAATATCAATTATGTCTTTAACTTTTGCAAGATCGATAAATAATTCAGATAGAGCGTTTTTGGCAGCAACATACTTTTTCATGACAATAAAGTTTTGGATAAATCGCAGCTTATCAAGAATATTTGAGTAAATATCAACTATTTTTTGTTTTTTTAATACTAAATAATCTTTAAAAAAGTCCATTGTTTGACGATAACCGTCATCAATAATTGCTTGTCGTTTATCTAATGGGTAGTTAAAGTCTACGACTACAACATTCCCGGTATTTATTACGAGATAATCATAACGGTCTCGTTTTCCGTATATGTTTTTAATAAACGAGGTTTCAGTTGATGTCATGCAGGTGTACATACCGTTAACGTATTCAATTGGGCTTTGGTCAGAACCGGAAAACGAACCTTCTAATCTTATTTCAAGTATTCTGCCGGGAGTATTCTGTATGTTTTTAGACAAATACCACATTGGTTTGCCCTTCATTAAATCTCCATCTACGAGTAGTTCCTCTTCAAGGTTTACAGCTCTCATTAAGCCCGGCATACAGCATGAAATTCTTACAGCCATGGCTATTTCAAAGTCAGGAGTCTCAAAATTTGAAAATTCTCGGCATGAAAAATCTTTCATGTTTGTAGTGATTATTATTAGGTTTTTATTCAGATCTTTGAATGAAACTCTGCGGCATTGACCTTTAAGATAAGCTTCTCCGTAATACTTCTGTTCTATTAAATCTCTAAGCCATTCCAGAAAAACTTCTCCTTTGCTTAGTGCAAATTTTTTATTAAATCCTAATGAGATATCCCTGAACAGTTCAAAATTCACAGATAAAAATATTTTAGATAGTTCTTCTGCGCTGTATCCAACAGCGTACAAAGCTGCAACCATAGCCCCAACAGATGAGCCGGCAAGAGTATCCGGTTCTATTCCTAACTCATTTAGAGCTCGTATAACACCAGCATGAGCAGCGCCCCTTATTGCGCCGCCGCCAAATAAACATGTGTATTTAAAATTATTATGCTCTCTCATTATGCTTATTTTAGCATAAAAAGAAGGATCAGCCACTATCTGACTAATCCTTTCTTTTTATGTTTAAACTTATAAAACTAAGCTGCTAAACCTTTGATTTCTCTAATTAAATATTCAGCAACCCATTCAAAATCTTTATTTTCATTAGCTGCTTGTTGTAAATATTTAACTGAAACATCGCCCAAACGAATAAGAGTCATAGCTACAACCCCTCTTTTTATTCCTCTTACAACCTGTAATTGGTCAACTAATTGAGGAACAGCTGCAGTTCCGATGCTTACTAATTCGTTTTCTAATTTATTCTTAGTATTGTTGTCTGCATTTTCTAATTCTGAAAGAATATCGTTTACTGATTGCATATTTCTTATCTCCATATAAATC
>OHEP01001819.1_pt1 | contig 10338 bp, 9 predicted proteins | sample 1567271 | NCBI WGS metagenome assembly OHEP01 (sample SAMEA3879577, study PRJEB24766) | human gut metagenome | biome: human-associated habitat; feature: feces | place: USA | collected 1985/1987
GGCGGCCGGGCCATGAGTTCGCTATAGTCACCGCGCCGCTCTGCGCCGGGAACCCATCGACATCAGAAACGATGGTGTAAGGCAGCGTGCCGAGGGTGTAAGTGGAGTATCTCGCCATATAGTCACCACCGCCCATGTAGTAGCCCGGCCAGCTCTGCCGCGCAATGTTGAGCGTCACGCAGGGCCGCCCAACCATTGAGTCGGGCAGTTCAGGACCGGCCACGTGAAACTCGATGATGGCGTAGTTCTGCACCGTGTCGGCAGCGGTAGCCGCACGTCGGAACACCACCCTCGGGCTCCTGTCACACGGTTCGAAGCTCCCGCCCCACGACTCACGGGCAGGGTCGGCCGGGTCGCCGTCCATCATGTAGAGCAATGCCGGCGTGTCGCCCATCTTGGGCCGCCCGCCCAGATACGAGCCGAAGTCGGCCCCGAGCGCCCCTGCCCCCTTGGCAAAGTAGTCATAGAAGCCCTTGTTGTACTTGTCGTCCTTCTTCCCGTCGGCAATGAAAGCGCGATAGGCCACGTTGTTCTCAATGAACCACAGGTCGGGGAAGTTCTCAACGATGTACACGTAGCTGTTTATGCTCCACTTCTTGTTAGGCCCTCCAATCCAATAGACGCGTATATTCCGGGCTATGTCGAGCGCGTCGTGCAGGGCTTGGGCCAGGTCGTCGAGGCCGCCCCACACCAGCACATACAGCGGTTTGGCGCTTTCCTTGCGGGCGCATCTCACAATCCAGTCAGAGCCTTCGGTCGCCGTGGAGTATCCGCAGAGCGGGGCAGCACCCCTACGCCCCTGTTTCGTCACCGCACGCAGGCTGTCGGGATGGGCCAGCCCCAGCGCATGCTGCCTGAGCCGGGGCAGGTCGCACTCATAGACGCCTATCATGCGGAGTATCTCATCGGTGCTGCCATCGCCGTAAGACGGCGACGACACGATGCCCTCGGTTGCGGACTCGTCGTTGTACATAAGGAAATGCGCCATCGACTGGTTGTCGTCCGGGTCGGTGCCTCCTATGTCGGTGCTTATCAGTATGCGCGGCTTCTCTGTCGGCTTCACCCTTGCCTGCACGCCTGAGCATACGCCCATCAGCAATGCGGCCATTGCCGTTAGTATGGTCTTTGTCTGCATTTTAATATAGTTTCAGTGTGTATATGATATCTGTTATCAAGCGTTGATACGGCCACGCTGAGTCTTCCACAAGCTGCTATGTATGCTGCTGCACTATGAGTGCAGGCGCATGGGGCCGATTAGGCATTTGCAAAAATAGCAAAACACAACGTAACGGCCAACTGCCCGCACATAATTTTCACATCATACGACACTATTCCGAAACTTCACAAAATCTGATTATAATGCTAAATGCAAAAGAGTTGGCCGGAATAAGCATGAGTTATCACTCAATGCCCTCGCTCTTGTAGGTAGCAGACAGCACCCCCAAAAGCTGTTGTCCGCCAAATTCGGGCTACCACAATGAATCCCAACTCCCGCCAACTCAATATAACCACCTGGCAACTTGCGGGCATTCATAATTGTTCTTGTTGCAAAACAGCATTCTCTATACAGGAACGCAAAGACCGGCAACGCCGCATGCAGCCGCGGCATAAAAAAATCCCCATGACGCGGCGGGCACAGCCCTACCGCACCATGGGGATTTTGCAAAAGCGGAAGCAGGCCGGAGGTCACTCCCACTCTATTGTCGAAGGTGGTTTTGAAGAGATGTCATAGCAAACGCGGTTGACCCCTTTCACCTTATTTATAATCTCGTTTGACACCTTTGCAAGGAAGTCGTAGGGCAGCCTCGCCCAGTCGGCCGTCATGGCATCGGTGCTGGTCACGGCGCGCAAAGCCACGGGATGCTCATACGTGCGCTCGTCGCCCATAACGCCTACGCTGCGCATGTTGGTCAGCGCCGCAAAATACTGGCTGGGGCGCTCTGCCAACGGCAGTTTGTCAACTTCTTCGCGGTAAATGTAATCGGCATCCTGCACAATGGCAACTTTTTCTGCCGTTACTTCGCCGATAATACGGATGGCAAGCCCAGGTCCCGGGAACGGCTGGCGGGTTACCAGATATTCCGGAAGGCCAAGTTCTCTGCCAGACTGGCGTACTTCGTCCTTAAACAAATCACGCAGAGGCTCAACAATTTCTTTAAAATCTACAAAGTCGGGCAGGCCGCCTACATTGTGGTGGCTCTTAATGGTTGCCGATTCGCCGCCGAGGCCGCTTTCAACAACGTCCGGGTAAATGGTGCCCTGTGCCAGATAATCGACTGCACCGATTTTTTTGGCTTCTTCTTCAAACACGCGGATAAATTCTTCGCCGATAATTTTGCGTTTGGCTTCCGGCGCGGTTACGCCTGCCAGTTTGCTGTAAAAACGTTCGCGTGCGTCTACGCATACAAAGTTAATGTCAAACAGGCCGCCTTCGCCGAATACGGAGCATACTTCTTCACGTTCGTTTTTGCGCAGCAGGCCGTGGTCTACAAATACGCAGGTAAGCTGTTTGCCGATGGCTTTGGCCAGCATTGCCGCACAGACGCTGCTGTCTACGCCGCCGCTTAATGCGCACAGCACTTTGCCGCTGCCGATGCGTTCTTTCAGTTCTTTAACGGTTTCTTCAACAAAGCTGTCCATTTTCCAGGTTCCGGCACAGCCGCATACATTATATACAAAGTTGCTCAGCATTTTGGTGCCGTTGTCGGTGTGCAGCACTTCTGGGTGGAACTGCACGCAGTACAGCCCGCGGCTTGCGTCCTCTGCCGCCGCTACCGGGCAGTTGGGGGTGTGCGCGGTAATTTTAAAGCCGGGCGCTGCCGTTTCAATGTAGTCGTTGTGGCTCATCCAGCACACGTTTTTGGCCGGTATATCTTTAAAAAGAAGGCTTTCCGTATCAAAGTCAACCAGTGTTTTGCCGTATTCGCGTTCCGGCGCTTTGCAAACATGCCCGCCCAGCATGTGCATCATAAGCTGGCTGCCGTAGCAGATGCCTAAAACAGGCACGCCCCAGCTGTAAATTTCCGCATCAATCGTGGGCGAATCCTCTAAATAAGCGCTGTTGGGGCCGCCGGTAAAAATAATGCCCTTCGGGTTTTTGGCTTTAATTTTTTCAAGGCTCTGCCTGTAAGACACAATTTCGCAGTAAACGCCGCTTTCCCTTACGCGGCGGGCGATAAGCTGGTTGTACTGGCCGCCGAAGTCAATTACTAAAATCATTTCCTGGTTGTCGGTTTTCATAACGGCTTCATCCTCCTGTAAAGTTTTTTACGTTTTTCTTTATCTTTTAATTTTACAATATTAGGTGTAAAAAAGCAAACAAAATGCCCGCTTTTGCAAGGGTTTACAGGCTGTTTACCCTTCTTTGGCAATAACGCGGAACTCCCCGTCAATATCGCCCGTAAGCAGCTTGCGCAAAATGCTGTAACCGCCGCCAACAACTTCAATCGTGCCGTCAAGCACATCTACAAGCGGCTTCAGTTCGTCAACAACAGCCTGCGTATTGTAAGTGCCGGTATCCACAACGTAAAAATGCTCAAAGCCCTTAAACATTTTGCGCAGGTAAGCCTTGCCTTCTTCCTTGCCCTTTTCGGCAATCTGCGTTTCAAGGTTCAGGCTGCCGCTGCGCATAAAATCAAGCCAGCTTTCCGTCATAAAAATGCCTTTGGGCGCGCGGTTAATGCTTTTAATATCCGTTTTGGAAAGCAAAATATCCACGCAGTCGCGCGTTTTGGGTATTACAAGTTCTGCCGTAGTTGCCCTTAACTTTGCCGTTCCGCCGCCGCAGCCGCTTACGCAGATTAAAATGCGGTCTACGTTGGCAAAACTGTCGATAGTGTTCTGCAAATATTCTGCCAGCTCCTGCGGATTGCTGTGCAGGCGCTTCGGCAGAAAATACACCGGCGTATCGAGATTCAGTTCATCAATTAAATGCAGTATTTCTTTTTTTAGTGTTGGGCATGATAAAATTACCTGTTTCATGCTGATGCTCCTTTTGTAACCTTCTGTAATAAGTATAGCACAGAGCAATTCGGCGTTAAACGCAGTTTTGTAAAATATCGCGCCGGAGATTGACCGCGCCCTTTTGGCAATAATATAATAAAATTGTAAATTTATAAATTTTAAACCGTTACCATACTTTAAGCGAGGCTTTTATGAACACCAGATTTTTATTTACGCATATGCCGCCGGGCAGGCTGTTTTTAATTACAGCCGGGCCGGGAGCGGTGGGCATGCTGGCTTCGGTGCTGTTTTATATGGTAGACGGCATTTTTATAGGCCGCTATCTTGGTGAAACGGCGTTTGCCGCGCTGAACCTTGCTTTGCCGTTTGTAATCATTAATTTTTCGCTGTCCGATTTAATCGGCGTCGGTTCTTCCGTGCCTATCGCCATTAAGCTTGGCGAAAAAAAGAACCACACCGCCAACAATATTTTTACCTGCGCCTGCGTGCTTACCTTTTTAACAAGTATCGGCGTGGGCGCACTGCTGTATTTTGGCGGGCCATACCTGCTTTCGCTGTTGGGCGCAAAAGGCGAGCTGCACGCGCTGGCGTTAAGCTACCTGCGGGTTTATGCATTAACGGCGCCTGTTACCACCATTGTTTTCGGCGCCGACAGCTACCTGCGCATCTGCGGGCAAATACGCACCAGTATGTTCCTTAATATAGGCATGGCGGTTATCAGCTTTGTGCTGGAATTTTTATTCCTTGCCGTTTTTGGGTGGGGCATTTGGGCAGCGGCTTTTGCTTCCAGCCTTGCCATGATGGCAGGAGCAGCTGTATCGCTGTATCCGTTTTGGCGGGGATATTTGCAGCTTAAATTCTGCCGTCCCAGTTTTTCAGCGGCGATGATTGCCAATATTTTTGTATGCGGCTGCCCGATATTTTTAAACAATGTTTCCGGGCGCTTAACTTCGATAATGATGAACTTTTTGCTGCTGCGCTTCGGCGGCACCACGGCGGTTTCGGTATACGGCGTTTTAATGTACGCCGACAGCTTTATTACGGAGTTTTTATACGGCATGTGCGACGCCTTGCAGCCTGCGGTTGGCTACAACTGGGGTGCTGGCAATTCTCGGCGCATCAGCCAGATAGAGCGCTACTGCTACGGAACGGCGGCCGGCGTATCACTTATATCGGCATCGGTGATGATACTGTTTCCGCTTAAAATTACGCAGTTTTTTGTGCCCGATGGCGACAGCGGGCTTTTAGCCCTTGCCGCTGCTGCCGTGCCAATCTTTGCATTGGCGTATCTGGCGCGCTGGGTTTCACTGGCAACCGAAAGCTACATGACGGCGGTTGGCAAATACTTGCAGGCTTCGGTTATTTCCGTTGTTACGGCTTTTGCCGCGCCCGCGCTGATACTTATTGTGCTTTTCCCGCTCGGGCTTGACGGCTTATGGCTTAACTACCCGCTGACGGCAATAGTCTGCGCCGTGCTTTCCTTTGTAATTATCAAACGCTTCAGCAAGGATTTGCTTGCAAAAGCGAAGCAGAAACATTCCTAATGTAATTTTCATAAAAATAAAGACTTTTTCAATACATTCTATTAAAATCTAAAATATGTTATAATTTTAATAGTAGGATTTTTAAAAATTCATTCCTTGTGGGGAGGTATTTTTATGAAAGGTTGGTTAAAAAATATATTAATATTTCTTGCTGGTATGGCATCTATGTTTATCTTAATGTTATTTCTTGCCCCTAAACCAACTGATGAATTACCAGGTTTGTCATTCTTCAATGATAAAGCTCAAGAAAAAGTTATAGATGTAAAACAAATAAAAATCTTCCAAGTTCTACAACCAAACAAGGCATTGGCAAATGCGACAAATAAGCCAAATGAAATTTTTGACCCTGATGAAATCATAGTTCTTGTAATAGGCGATGATAAAACAACATATTACGATGATGAAAAGATTGACATTACAGAAAATCAACAACTAAAACAAATTGGATTATTCCAATATGAAAGCAAAGGCGGAATGCAAAGAACTGTTCCTGTCGTTTCCATAGTAACAAAATGAAAAAATCCCGCAAACAAGCGGGATTTTTTATTTGAATAATATTATCAAAAAATTAAATCAATTATATATTAAATTGTCTATTGCAAATGCTTGTGATATAATTTTACTATTAATAAAAATACAGCAGCATGTTTTTAAAATGCACCTGTAACAAGCAGGAGGAAATAAAATTGATTACCTTAAAAAACGGTGACGGCATCAAATGGCCGCACGGCAAGCGCATTGCCGTTTTGCTGACCTTTGATTTTGACGCCGAATACCTGCGTTATTCCGTAACCGGGCAGAATACGCTCGGCTTTTCGGATATTTCGCGCGGGCAGTACGGACCGCACGAAGGCTTAAAGCGCTGCCTTGACATGTTGGCGCGCCAGAACATTAAAACCACGTTTTTTGTGCCCGGCATTGTTGCCGAAAAATACGCTGACGAAGTAAAACAAATTGCCGCCGCAGGGCACGAGCTTGCCTACCACGGCTATGCGCACGACGCACGCCCCGGCATACCGGAAGCGGAAGAAGAAGCCAACATGGCAAAAGCGGAAGCCATTCTTGAAGCCATCAGCGGCAAAAAAGTAGTTGGCCATCGCGCCCCGCTTGATACCTTGCAGACTTACGGCGTTAAGCTGATGCAAAAACGCGGTTATTTATACAGCAGCACCTTAAAGGACTGCGACTGGGCATACATCCACGAAGGTGAGCACCCTGTTGTGGAACTGCCGACCGAACCCGGCTTTGACGATTTTTCGTTCTTTTATTTTTCGTACGCCGATGCGCACACCATTACCTGCAGCTACCCGGCAGAATATGTTTACAACATGTGGAAGGACGCCTTTGACGAACTGGCAAACGAGGGTGACAAAATTATGTGCCTTAAGCTGCACCCGCAGCTGATTGGGCGCTCAAGCCGTATCCGCATGCTGGAGCGCCTGGTGCTTTACATGCGCCAAAACGGTGCGTGGATTGCCGGCTGCGAAGAAGTTGCGCGCTATGTGCTGGCGCAAAACGGAAAGGAGGCTGACGCCGATGCTGTGGCCAAATAACAAACGCCTTGCGCTGATGCTTTCTTTCGATATCGATGCCGAAACGCTGTGGCTTACGCGCAACGAAATCAATAAAAACCACCCCGCCAACCTAAGCCGCGGGCTGTATTCCGTAAAGCAGGGCATTCCCCGCATTTTGCGGATGCTGGAAGAAGAAAACCAGCATGCCACCTTTTTTACCACGGCCTACACGGCAGAGCTTCACCCCGAAGTTATTAAATGCATTGCCGCCTGCGGGCACGAAATTGCCTACCACGGCTACCTGCACGAAGTTTACGATACTTACGAAAAAGAAAACGCGCTGATGGCAAAGGCCGAAAACATCATTAAAGGCCTTACCGGCAGGCAAATGGTGGGCCAGCGCTCCCCGGACGGCTTTATATACGATTTTCACCTTCAGCTGTGGCTGGACAGGGGATATATTTATTCCTCCAACTGGCGCGATAACGACGGGCCGTTCCTGCACAAAATAAACGGCAAAACTGTGCCCATTGTGGAACTGCCCAAAGACGGCATAGTGGATGACACCAGCTACGATATGTACACCATTCAGGCGCCGGAACACCACTACCTGCGCAGCGGGCGCGAAATGACCGGCATTTGGATGGAAGAATTTGACGGGCTTGCCGACGAAGGCCGCATGATGAATTTTGTAATGCACCCGCAGTTTATTGGCCGCCCCGGCTATGTGCGCGCCCTGCGCGATTTTATACGTTACGCCAGGGACAACGGCGCCTGGATTTGCACCGACGAACAGGCCGCACGCTGGGTACTGGCACAGAACGGCTTTACCGAATTTGCCTGATTTGGGCGCTTGCGCCTGCAATAAATAAAAAGATGAGAGGGGTTTAAAAAATGTTCAGCAAAAAACTTACCAAAAAATTATTAGCTTTAGGTGCAGCAGCAATGCTTGCACTGGCAGCAGCCGGCTGCGGCGGCAGCGATAAGGCCGACGCTCCGAAAGAAGCTGCAAACGGCAAACTTACCATTGCCATTAACGCCACCTTCCCGCCGTTTGAAAGCGTCAAGGAAGGCACACACGATTATGTCGGCGTCGATATTGATATTGCCCGTTATATCGGACAAAAGCTCGGCAAAGAAGTTACCTTCACCGACATGAAATTTGCTTCCCTTGTGCCCACCCTGCAAAGCGGCCGCGCCGATATGATTGTATCGGCCATCAGCCCCACGGACGAACGCAAAGAAGTGCTTGACTTTACCGAACCTTATTACTACCCGATGAAAGCCATTATCTGCCAGAAAGGCGCAGGCTACGACAGCTTTGAAAAACTTAAAGGCCTGAAAGCAGGCGCTTCCATGGGAACCACCTATGTACAGGAGCTGAAAGACGCAGGCGGCATTGAAGTTGTGGAACTTGACAACACGCCGCTGGTTGTGCAGGATATTTTAAACGGACGCCTTGCCGCAGGTTTGTTTGACGCAGCACAGGCCGCCGTATTCATCAGCCAGAACGATAAACTGGAAATGCACACCTTAAACCTGCCGATTGTTTACGACGATACTTTTGCCATTGCGCTGCCGAAGGGCTCTAAAGACGTTGCCACGGTGGACGGCATTTTAAAAGAAATGCAGAAAAACGGCGAAATGCACAAAATTCTGGTTAAGCACCTTGGTGAAACGGCTACCAAACAATATGAAGAAGCCATTGCCAAACTCGAGATTGCAAAATAAAACCAACCCGGCAGTGCGCTGTACTGCCGGGCTTTAACTTAAAGGAGCAACATTATGCTTGATTTTTCCGTACTCGACCCATACCTGCCGCTTTTGGCCTCAGCCGTATGGATTACCATTAAATTTACGTTCTTTTCAACCCTTATCGGTTTTTTGGGGGGCTTTATTTTAGCGCTTATCACGCTTTCGCACAACAAGGTATTTTCCTTCCTTGCCAAAGCGTACATCTCCGTTTTCCGCGGCACGCCGCTTCTGGTTCAGCTTATGCTCATCTACTTTACCACGCCGCAGCTTACGGGCTACACCATCAGCGCGCTGGAAGCAGGCGTGCTTTCCTTCGGGCTGAACTCCGCCGCCTATATCTCCGAAGCGCTGCGCGGCGGCATCCTTTCCGTAGACCGCGGCCAGTGGGAAGCCTCCATGTCGCTGGGCGTGCCTACCCACCGCTTTATTCTTGACGTTATTCTGCCGCAGGCAATTAAAAACGCACTGCCCTCGCTCGTTAACGAAAGCATTATGCTTTTGAAGGATTCCAGCCTTGTTTCCGTTATCGGCGTGGCCGACACCCTGCGCTGGGCGGATTTGATTCAGGCCAAAACCTTCCGCGCGTTTGAAGCCTTTATTGTGGCCGCCGCAGTTTATTATGTGCTGGTAATGCTGCTCAACCTTTTGGGCGCATACCTTGAAAGGAAGGTGCGCGTAAGTGATTAAAGTTGAACATCTTGCCAAAAGCTTCGGCACACTGCAAGTTTTAAAAGATATTTCGCTCAGCATTAATAAAGGCGAAGTTGTAACCATTATCGGTCCTTCGGGCAGCGGCAAATCGACGCTTCTGCGCTGCTTAAACCTGCTTGAACGCCCCGACAGCGGCAAAATTATTTTTGACGGTACCGATATTTTAAGCGGCAAAGTTAAAATTGAAAGCATCCGCAAAAATGCGTGCATGGTTTTTCAGCATTTTAATTTGTTTGCCAACATGACGGCGCTGCAAAACGTGGCTTATGCGCCGCGCGTTGTTAACGGGCTGAGCCGTGCCGACGCCGAAGCCAAAGCGCAGAAGCTGCTGGAAAAAGTAGGCCTTGGCGATAAATCGGGCCAGTATCCCAGCCGACTTTCCGGCGGGCAGAAACAGCGCGTTGCCATTGCCCGAGCCATGGCCATGGAACCGGAAGTGCTGCTTTTGGACGAACCTACCTCTGCGCTCGACCCGGAAATGGTAAAAGAAGTGCTTGACGTTATTAAAGGGCTTGCCAACACCGGCATTACCATGGTGCTGGTAACGCACGAAATGGGCTTTGCCCGCGATGTTTCGGACGTTATTCATTTTATGGACGAAGGCTATTTAATTGAAAGCGCGCCGCCGCAGGAGTTTTTTGCCAACCCCAAAACGGAACGCGCGCGTAAATTTTTATCCACCATTTTATCGTGAGGCAGCCTATGAAAATTTTAATTATCAACCCCGATTACGGCATGACGCAGGAAGAAATGGCTTTGCGCTGCCGCATTCTGGAAGAATACACGGCGCCCGATACGCAGCTTGCCATGGTGTGCCCGCAAAGCTCCGGCGTGGAACTTAATTCTGCCCT
>OHEP01001820.1_pt1 | contig 10337 bp, 7 predicted proteins | sample 1567271 | NCBI WGS metagenome assembly OHEP01 (sample SAMEA3879577, study PRJEB24766) | human gut metagenome | biome: human-associated habitat; feature: feces | place: USA | collected 1985/1987
TCCAACCTGATTGCAGGGCTTATCGCATACAACCTGCTTCCTAAGAGCCTGTTTAAATTTTGTTCAGCAACATCCTTATTGCAGCAAGTTTCACCATTTCCTCAGCCGAATCGAACGTGAATTCGTAGTTCCGGCAGAGTCTTCTGTAATTATCGAACCAAGAGAAAGTCCTTTCCACAACCCATCTCTTACCTATTGGTTTAAAGCCGTTTGACTTGTCTCCGCTTACGATGACCTCAAGTGCATAGCCGAAAGCCTTCTTAATCTTGGCAGCCACTTCTCCTCTGTATCCGGCATCTGCCAGGATAACTTTGATATGGCAACAAAGTTCTTTCAGGCATCTGGCCAGCAGGAAAGCGGCTTTCCCATCGTGTACGCAGGCTATCGTAACCATGACAGCTATCAGGAAACCGTTTTTGTCAACAACGATATGACGTTTGATGCCCTTCATCTTTTTATTGCCGTCAATGCCGTTAAGTGAACGATTGTCACCCCAACTAACACTTTGGCTGTCCATAATGCCGACACTCGCCTCTGGATTTTGACCGTTCATGACACGCACTTCCTCACGTAATTTATTCAACAACAGGTCAAATTCACCCAAGGAAGACCATTTGCGATAATAGTAATAGACCAGTTCCCAAGGAGCGAAATGGGAAGGGAGCATACGCCATTGACAGCCGGTCTTCACGAGATAGAATATGGCATTCCATATCTCACGCAAATCATATTTTCGCTTTCTCTCTTGCACATTCAAGATTTTCTTAATAACTTGCCATTGTGTTTCTTCTAAATCCGTCGAATACATAATTATTTCAAGTGTGGAAACTTAAAAATAATTATTTTCCCGGAAAGAAGAAACACACTTTCGATGTTTAATGCTAAAATTTAAACAGGCTCTAAGAAACCGTCACTCAATATTGACATCATTGATAAAAGCAGGCTTATTGCATAAGATTATTATACCGAACTTACGTAATGTTATATTGGTCGGAATAAACAATTTCATCCTTTAACATAGAGAATCTTTCGACTGGCTATTAAATAGAAGTTTAATTACATTGTGTACTTCAAATTTTCGGAATATTATATTTATCAAGTAAAAATGAATTAAGAATATCAATATCACTTTTTAGAATCAAGTCTTCTTCTTCCTTGGTAAGTAAAGGTATTCCAAAATTTTTAACATAGTTTTTAGCTAGAGCATAATAATTACTACCATAAGGTTTGCTAGTATGTTTTATATAATACCAGAAGATTTTTGATTGTAAAATACGTTGCAGTATTTCTAATTCTCTAATAGAGTTACTAATTATTGCATATCCATTGTAAAATAAAAGATTTTGTTCATGAGTAAGAATAAAATATGCATTATCTGCTATATATGGGAATAATAATTTATATCCCTTAATATTGAGGGCTTGTGTACGGCCATACGCATACCATGCAGGATAAGATCTATTTGCCTTATCTCGATTACGTAATATGTTTTTTTTACTTTCCAAATAATGATAAGCATATGGATATTTATGCTGTAAATCTAATTCTGAAATAAGAGATGCATTGCCATTTTCGTCAATATAATAAGGGAATATAAGTATTTCTTTATATTTTTCCAAATCATCATTGCTTTTCAATATATTAGGCTTTACAGCTTCTCTGCATATATCCTTTTCAATATTGTATCTACCTGTGTTATCTTCTAATATAAAATAGGAATTATCTTCTTTTATAGGCGAAAATAAATATATATCATTTTTTAATGTGGCAAAACCGTTCTTAATATTATATTTCTTTCCGAGAGGAATTCCTGAATGTTCGATTTTTATGATATTCTTAGCTACATTGGGTTCACATAATAACCAACCATGATAATCATTAACATCTTGGTATTTGATAGATACAAAATCATTTTCTTTTATAGATGATAGATTGTGACTGTTCCCTGTACAATAATGTATTTCTCCTACTGTTTTAGATATGAAACAAATACATGTATATGTTGAACGACCTCGAAATACTTGTTCAGATCCAAAATCTATCATTCTAAGGTCATATCCATGTTGTGACATATATGAACGAAAAGCTCTTCCATTTAGACTTCTATAAAAATTATTTACCGTTATATATCCAAGTATTCCACCTGGCTTTAATGCGGTAATTGCTATTTGGAAAAAAGGTATATACAAATCTGTTTTTCCTGTTTGAGCAACACTCCAATTTACAAGTAATACTTTACTTTCTTCTGATATTTTGGAAGAGCTAACATATGGCGGATTACCAACAATAACGTCAAACCCTTCATTTTTTCGTATCAGATCAATATTGTTCCAATTAAAATTCAAAGAATTACCGACATATAAATTGAAATTAAAATATTCTACGTCTTCTCCATTTATAATTGCAAATAGTGATAATAATATCTTGCATCTTCTTATACTGTAGTCTTCAATATCAATACCAAATATATTTTGAGAATAAATTTGTGCAAAAGAAAGTTCCATTTTATGGAGTTGCTGTGCTAATGTTAAAAAGAAACCACCACATCCACATGCAACGTCACAGAACTTTTTATTTTCCCATTCATTTGTCGGAATATTTAATAAAATCCTGTTTACTATATATTCACGAATTCTAATAGGAGTATATATGGCTCCATTTGTTTCTTTATTTGCAGGAGATATCACAAATTCAAAAAACTCTACTAAATTTTCAATTGAAAGCTTAAATTTATATTTATCAAGGTATTTTAGAAAATCTATTAAATTTGAATCCTCTTCCAATATGCAGCTGCGTATCAGCAAATTTTTTACTTCACTAATACCATGCTGATATAGATAAGATGATACAATAAGACAGTCAATATAATGGCTATCTCTTGTGGCGCATAATTTTTTAAAATAGTCAAGAACTAATCTATTATAATTGGGCATAATTGTTTACTATTTTTCCATTTCAAATCTCCACTATCAACATCCCAATGAGATGCAATATTGTTAAAATATGGTTTTAAAATAGCATCTTGTGAATGTTTGTAAATAATAGAGAATTGATGTTCATTAATCAATTTGTCGAAAACACCTTTAAAATGGAAATTGGTGAGATAAAATCCAATTCCCAAAATCAAATCCAATGGACAATGAACAATTCTAGGACAATCTAGATATATTGCATTACCCCAATCAAAAGATTTATTTTCATCTTTGGTTCCCAAATGATTTATTCCATCAGAATAATGTAAATGGTACAATGGATGATACTCTTCAGAACTAGCGCCATCATCACGATCAACATGCCAACATATTGAATATTTTTTATCATTCAGTTCTCCATAAAGAGTTACAGAGAATTCACATTCAAGAAGAGCTTCATCTAATTCACCCCATTTTGAAATATCTCCTTTTAAAGAACAGTCTATTTTTGCTCTTATTTCTAATCCTCTGGGTTTCATATGCTTAATAGTTCTTATTGGCAATACTAAATCACTAATAGAGTACCCCCAGGTAGAGCTGTCTGTTTTAATTGATGCCTCATATTCTAGTTCCTGCGATGCTTTTAGTATTGGATATATATCAGCACTACTAAGTCTTAGCTTATTTTGCAATATATTATAAATATTATATAATTCTCTAGCACGATTTTTTTTGAAATTTTGTATAAGACTAGTCTTCATCATGCATTATTTTTTGATCTTGCTTAAATCGGTCTAATTCACTAGATTTTACTGGAATTTGAGAATGTTTTCCAGATGCTATTGCATAAAATGAAACATATTTAGCCTCTTGCCACGGACGTAAATCGTATGATTCATAAACTTCGTATGCCTCTAATGAATCTATAGGTTTTTTTAAAGCTTCACAAATTGTATTATAGTAGGAACTTGTACAAAACTCAATAGGACTTGCTACTTTGAGACCTTCAATTTCGGTAGCATGTTTTATTATTTCAACGCGTTCTTTGGCATTAAAAATAGATAACGGTTTATTGCCTGAGTATTGTTTGAAAAAACTGTCTAATAAGTCTGCCCAATATCTTTTCCAACCACTGGAAAAAACTCCCTTATATTTAATTATAGGTTCAATTAATTCTAATAATTTATCCCAGTCTTGACTTTGTTCGATGTCAATTCCTAAACGAGCAGCAAGGACAGTTTCTTTAATTAACGGTCCAGAGTGTTGAAATAAATCTTTTATTATAAATCTAGAATAATCATAAGTGTTAATATTGATTCCTGAACTAATTCTATCAAATATGCGTGAGTCTAGCGCATCAAGGTTCTCACGTTTAATTATATCTTTAAATGAATCCTCCAAATGTATGGAAGAATAGCCATCAACCAAGGCTGCCATTTTTGTTGAAACTTTTTCCCACTTAATATCTCCTGATTTTACAAATCTATAATCATATAGATCATGACATGCATTATCTACGTCATACGTTTGTCTTAACCGTTCATCTGTTGAGCACAAAACCATTGGAAGATGCGGTATTTCATTAACAGATGCAAGCGTTCTTATATGCTGAGCCAAGGGAGATGCTGTAAATGTTAGACTATTTATCCCTTCACCATTCAGACATAAATCAACAAGAATACCTTTAGTACCAGTACTAATTTTTTCTTTTATTTTTTCTGTTAAAGATTCAAAGCTGTCTTCACAGGAAAATGACAGTTGTTCGATTAAAATTTTCCCAGTATCATTAAGACCATGTATTATGGATTGAACAGCTTCATTGTTTTCATCATCAATAAAGATATATTTTACATCATTCATATTATACATTATTTTTGGGTATTTCTATTCTAAATGTTGTTGTGTATCCTATATTGGATTCAGGTTTTAAATAGATATTTCCGTTATAGCTAGAAATAATATCTTTGACTATTTTCAGCCCTAACCCAGTTCCAGTGTAAGTTTCAATATCGTCACTATTACTTGATGCAGCAGATGTTGTTGTTACAAATGCATCAAAAATTCTATCACGTATTTTCTCATCTACACCAATTCCATTATCTGAAAAATCAATATATATATAATTTGAAGATTCTCCACAAGATATATCAATTTTTCCATTATTCTTTTCCGTCGATTTTTTTATTGCTTTTTTAGAGTTTGTATACAAATTAAATAAGATTGAGGCCCATTCAGATGGGTGCATTGGGATCGTTGTCAAATCAGACAAAAGTACTGACCGCTTATCTAAGTTTGTAGTTAAATCAATATGCGCTTTTTTACAATTATTTTTAATGGTAGCATAAAAAGAGCTGATACGTTCTTTTATATTTATTGGTTCAATGTCACGTTGAACATTACGTGAGATCGATTTGTCAAAAAATGATGTATAGCTATAAAAAGCTTTAATATTAGTCTGCAAAAGATTTATTCTATCAATAGCTTCACTATTGTTTTGTAGTAATTTTTGAAGATATTCAACTTCTGCTTTGAATCCTGGCAAATAGTTTTTTATTTCGTGGATGAATTCCCCGATAACAAGACCTAAAGCAGCAAAGATTCTTAACATATTAATTTCATCTATAAGTCTATCTTTCTCCTCTTTCCCTTCATTATATCCTTCTGATAATTGTTGTACTATCCGTTTAAAATATTCCTTTTGTTTATTTGATTCATCTTGTTTATCATCTGCCTCCTTATTTTCTGATGAAGTATTTTCAGAAGACATTCGGTGTAGTTCATTTATTGCTTCTTCTATTTTTTCTGTGGATGACTTCTTCCAATTTTTCTGATTTGCTGTTTGTTTTTTTTCTCGAATACTTGCAACTACTTGACATGCTGATATGATAGCACGATAAACAAAGTCTCTTAGTTCTGCATAGGCATCATTCTCAATAAGACCTTCTCGGCTGGATGTTTCTTCAAACAAATCTGTAGCCGCATCATCAATTTCTACAAATCCAAAAAAGCTTTGATTTTGGTGTGGAAATATATATGTACGTCTTCTCACTGACTCATCTAATCCAAGCCAATCATTTTGCCCTTCTCCATAAGGAGGAACTCTAAATCCATTTCTATATAATTTAATTCCACCCAATTCGTTTCCTAAATTTTTTATATAAGTAAATAAAGTTTTGGGAATAAGGTCTTTGCTATAAATAAAATATCTGGTTTTAAAATGGATACTATGAATATGAGAAAATGGAAGGTCATCATTTTCTCTTTGTGCGCCAATTTTATTAAAGTCTGTGTATGGAATATCTATTTTATCGCTATTTACTTTCCAAAAAGCATATCCATTAGAATCAATATAACCTTCTATAGTAGCAAGTGCATGGTTCAGAAACGCAATGTCTTCGTTAATAACAATTGTTTCCTCAGAAATTTTGTCTCGATAAAGATATGCTTTAAATCCAGGGTCATAGCGTTTTGCGTCCCAAGTTTTTCTTTCCTCAGAAAGAGGCTCTGGTAACAATAGATTTTCAGTATATTTATATGCGCGTGTAATTGCAATATCACTCCAACTATCTTGAAGTTTTTCAATAATTAATGTTGTACCTTGTTCTTTTTGCTTAGGAACATATATAACATTGCTTGTAATATTGCTAAGTTCCTGGTCTATTCCAAAATCATCCCACTTTATTGTTGTTTTTATTGCTTGCTTAGATTCTTTTTTTTGTGTAATAATTGTTAATATATCACCCAATCGTTGTGTCGCAAATCTGCCTATTCCCTTTTTCCCAGCTTTTTTCCTTTTAAAAATTGCAGTTATTGGATTGTGTATTTTATCAGATGATGATATACGCATAAAGCCATTTACAAGTTCATTGAAATTCATACCACATCCATCATCTTCAATTATAAGGGTACCACCTGGACGAAAGGCATTCTTAAAGACCAAATTAACATACGTTGCATCAGCATCATATGCGTTTTTAATAAGCTCGGATATTGCCGTTTCTCCCTTTCCAACCAATTCTTTTCCTAAACGAGTAATAATACCTGCATCTACAGAAAAATGGATGTTTTTTTTATCCATTTGTGCTAATTCGTTTGAAAGCGTAAGAATTTGCGAATAATCATCTGAATCTGATTGTAACAACTCAAATAATTGAGATTTGATATATTGTTCTGTATGCTCCATAGGGGTATTATAAGGTTTTATCCTCAAATTTATTGGCGATTAATTTTTTATAATTAACTTGTATAATTTTGCAATCTCTAATAATATGACCAAACTTGGCTGCCTTATGTTACAGACATTAGAATTGGCAATACAAAAACTTTTCTCGTACTTTTCTGCCAATCATGTCTGTTTAATGCTTTCTTATTCAAGCATTTCTTTTATTCGGTTCATGTGGTTATCCATTGTTTTATCCGTTGTTGTTCTACAAAGGTATAAAAAAATAATGCAATAAAAAAATAAAAAGGTGAGGAAAATCATCTACTTTTTTACGAATTCCACATTACACCTCCTGCTCCTTCAATGGCAACCCATAATTACATTGTATGAAAAGGTTTTTGTAAATTAGTTTCAAACCAAATTAGAGTCCAACTACAAATGCAAAATTAGGTGATGCATTTAAAAATCGGCTTTTGCGTATCTAAATGTAGTTTTCCTCTCAACAGTTTTACTGTTGAGTTTGTATTGCACTCCTTTTATGAATACATCTGTAGATCCTTTAAAGTCTGCTTTTTGTAGATGCACTTTCTGATGAGTTTGTTTGCGTTCTCGACGGCTTCTTTCTGTCATGTTGAGTATGAGATGGCAAAATACACGCCACTTGCCCATTTTTCTGTCAGCCCTGCATGATATTCCGTTGCGCTGCAAGCTTGCACTCATTGTCGGTCGTAATGATCTTGACATACTCTTATAGTAGAATAGTTGTTAACTACGGCCTTTGCCGTTTGGATGGCTTTACGCTCTTACGTCAACATCTCCATCAGGATGAAATTCGTGTAACGCTCCGTCAGCGTGAGGATGGTATAGCCGTCGTGTGCATCCATCTTCCAGTCATGAAACGCTTGTCATCGACCTTCGTCGGGTTTTGAGTTATGTCTGACCTCACGGCATACTGATGATTTCATCCGCAATACGGCTTTTACTCCAACTCCCTTTTAAACAAATATAAAATTCGTAACTTTGTGCCTTGGTTTGTTGATTTGACATAATACAAAAGTTTGCAAATCTTTGGAAGACGGTGGTCTCCATTTTTTATCTTGCCGTCGGACTCTCTTTGGCTTTGTCCCGCCGTTTGGCGTCACTTGCAAAGTTCTTCATAATCTTGGATAAAGTCACAACCATTTAAGCGTCGTGTTTCTATTTAGACCGTAATTAGATTTATTCGGTAATTTATCATTATTCATGCAATGCTCCGACATTTCATGCCATGTGCAGCCACGTCTGGCCACGGACTTCCAGCCTTGGCATATCCTCCATATCTTTGCCGCCGAGTTAAAGAAAAGCGATGTTTCACCAAAAAGAATCGACAATGAGAAAAAGAATTTTATTGGCATTTCTAGGAGCGTCGGCCGCCGTTGCTGCCTTCGCCCAAGGCCAGGGACTGGCCGGCATCAACGAGGCGACAAGCCTCATGACCTCGTACTTCGACCCTGCGACAAAGCTGTGCTACGCCATCGGCGCAGTGCTCGGCCTCGTAGGCGGCATAAAGACCTACAGCAAGTTTTCCAGCGGTGACCCGGACACGTCTAAGACAGCCGCCTCGTGGTTTTTCGCCTGTATCTTCCTGATCGTTGCGGCGACAATCCTCCGTTCCTTCTTCCTTTGAGCCTATGGAGTACACCGTAAACAAGGGAGCCGGCAAGGGCGTGGAGTTCAAGGGGCTTACCACGATGTACCTGTTCGTCCTCGTGGCGTGCCTCGCAGCCATCCTGCTGTCCGTCATCCTGCTGTACTTCATCGGCGCGTCACCGTGGGCGTGCGTGGCATACGGCTTGATTGCAGGAAGTGTTTTTGCATATGTCGTGTTCCGCATGAACACGAGATTCGGCGAGCACGGACTCATTAAGAGGCTGGCACGCAGCCGTCATCCGCGCTACCTCATAAGCCGCAAAAGGGTACGCCGCATGGTGCAGGAAAGGAGGACACCATGAGGAATGTCATGAAAGCCGACACACTCGAGCGCAAGTTCCCAATCCTTGCCGTTGAAGACGGATGCATCGTCAGCAAGGACGCGGACATAACGGTAGCCTTTGAGGTGGCGTTGCCGGAGATTTTCACCGTTACTGCGGAAGAGTACGAAGCCGTGCACTCCTCGTGGGTGAAGGCGATAAAAGTCCTGCCGGAACATTCCGTGGTGTGCAAGCAGGACTGGTTCACGAAAGAAACGTACAGGGCCGACTATGGCAAGGACGGCTTCCTGTCGAGGAGCTACGAGCGCCACTTCAACGAACGCCCTTACCTCAACCACCGTTGCTACCTGTTCCTGACGAAGACGACAAGGGAGCGCAACCGCGGAAGGAGCGACTTCAGCACGTTGTGCCGCAGCCGCATCCTGCCGAAGGAAATCACCAACAAGGAGACGGTGGCACGCTTCATAGAGGCTGTGGAACAGTTCGAGCGCATCGTGAACGATTCGGGGCGTGTCTCGCTGCGCAGATTAGGAATGGACGAGATTGTCGGCACGGCAGAAAGGCAAGGGATAATAGAAAGGTACTTGTCCTTGTCAGACGAGAAGGACACCGCCGTGCTTGAGGACATACGCCTCGACCCGGCTGCCATGCGCGTCGGCGACAAGCACGTATGCCTGTACACCATGTCATCGGCCGACGTCCTGCCCGGCACGGTGGCCACCGACATGCAATACGGACGCATGTCGACCGACCGCAGCGACTGCCGCCTGTCGTTCGCCGCGCCTGCCGGTCTCCTGCTTTCCTGCAACCACGTCTATTCCCAGTACGTGTTCATCGACGACGCAAGGGAAACGCTGCAGACGATGGAACGCACGTCGCGCAACCTGCTATCGCTTTCGCGCTACAGCCGCGCAAACGCCGTGAACCGCGAATGGACGGAAATGTTCCTCGACGAGGCCCACGCAAAAGGCTTCATGCCCGTGCGCTGCCACTGCAACGTGATGGCGTGGGCGGAAGAGGCGGCGGAACTTCGCACGGCGGGCAACGACACCGCGGGGCAGCTCGCGCAGATGGGATGCACGCCGAGGCACAACACCGTTGACGGCCCTACGCTCTTCTGGGCGGGCATACCCGGCAACGCCGCCGACTTCCCTGCGGAGGAGAGCTTCCACACATTTTTGGAGCAGGCCGTATGCCTCTTCACGGCCGAGACGAACTACCGCAGCTCGCCAAGCCCGTTCGGCATACGCCTTTCCGACCGCCGCAGCGGAGTGCCGGTACACGTTGACATCA
>OHEP01001830.1_pt1 | contig 10304 bp, 7 predicted proteins | sample 1567271 | NCBI WGS metagenome assembly OHEP01 (sample SAMEA3879577, study PRJEB24766) | human gut metagenome | biome: human-associated habitat; feature: feces | place: USA | collected 1985/1987
GGCATATATGGAGAAAATAGACTATACCATAAAACGTAACCTTGACCGTAACCAGCTTGAGAGACTTGCATCTCTTGATTTTATAAAAGACGGACAGAATGTTTTTATCACGGGAAGTTCTGGTACAGGTAAAAGCTATATTGCTTCAGCAATAGGATATGAAGCATGCAAAAATGGAGTCAGAACTTTATACTCCAATGCGTCAAAGCTTATGGGACAGCTTAAAATGGCCAAAAACAAGGGAACTATAGAATCTGAAATGAAAAGTGTTCACTGCTTATTCTAGACGATCTGTTTCTTATAGGATTGGATGCCAGGGAAAGGTCAATCCTTATGGAAATAATAGAAGACAGACACGGATTAAAATCAATCATAATAACATCACAACTTCCTGTCGAAAGTTGGTATGATGCAATTGGTGATCCTACGGTAGCAGATGCAATCCTGGACAGAATTGTACATACTGCACACAAAATTGAACTAACAGGAGATTCTGTAAGAAAGATTAATGCTAAAAAAAAGTAGTATCTGCTATAAAGAATTATAACTGAAACTGATCCGGGTTAAAATGCATTTTTTTCTACTTAAATCTCATATTTTTTTGATGGGTCAATCAGGAGTATAATAGTGGGTCAAGTGACTTTATATTTTCCAGCTGCTTTAGAAGAGAAAACGCTGATTATCTTATTGGTAATCAGCGTTTTGTAAAAGTGATTCCGCTGCGATTCGAACGCAGGACCCACGCCTTAGAAGGGCGTTGCTCTATCCAGCTGAGCTACGGAACCATCCTTGTTTGCGGGTGCAAAGATAATAGCTTTTATCAAAAGTTCCAAAAATCTTAGCAACTATTTTCGCTCATAACTTATTTTTTTCTATTTAGCATTCCAATAAAAGGAATAAAACAACAAACATGAAAGACGTAAACCATTATGCTTGAGTCTATTCCAATCCATTCTGTCAAATTAGTATATAGTAGCGAAGAGAAGAACTGAACAATAAAAAACAAAATAACAAAGTAATCGGCAAAGCGAATAAACAAGAAAGTCATTCCTCGAATTATATCTCTGTCATTACGCAAACGCCCGGAAGTATAGCCAAAAACTACTCCTGACAAACCTATTCCGAATGAAATAAGATAATATATGCCTTGCTGAAAAGGTGAATTTCCTAAGGAGCCGGTAATACTTCGCAATATCGTCCAAGGAGCAAAAGTAGTCATGATGATTGTCAACGAATAGATAAATAAAATACAAGCAGAAAACAGTAGGGCACGCTTTTCTTTTCGCGTTAACTGCTTTCCTCTTTTCAAAATCCTGCCAATGGCATTAACCATGCCGCTATAAGAAGCTATTCCAAGACCAAAGAGTAAAATCATTATAATTCCCAAAGCGGGAGTCTCAACATAATTACTTGTAATATGTCTAAGCTCCCAGCGGATACCTTCCGGACTAAGCAGACTTTGCACTGTGCCAAGCCCGTAAATACTGCCTATCCATGAGACTAATGCCACTATTACTGTCAATAAAAAGAAGAATGTAGCTACATGGGGAAAATAGTAATTATTCTTCATCCGGCTCTAAATTATCAATATCAATAATACGCAACTCTAAAGCGCGCGTTACAAGACGACATGCATTGACACCGCTTCGCTCATTAATAGTAAACAAGCGATTAATAAGATCGTTTTGCCGCTTTTCTATTGATTTTACACCGAAAGGCATACCTTTTAGATTTGTAATCATTTCTTTGGTATACCCTAGTGCCAAATGTCGAAGAAGACGTTCGTCATATTCATCAATATCATAATTGATGATAGCTTCCTGCCGACGTTGTTCTTGCGCGACAGATTGTTTGAAACGTTCTATTATTTTTTCGAGTATGGGATAAAACACAAGTTTCTTACCATCCATTACGGCTTGCACATCGGTCGCCGTCAGAAGCTCGCCTGTTTTGAGAATAATACCATCTGCACCGGCATTCAAAACATCTACCCAAAGCTTTTCATTCAACACCTCACCTGTGAATATAAGTACTTTTATTTCAGGGTGATTCTTCCGTAAAGAAGAACATATATCTACACCTATGGTAGTGGAACCACCCAATCCTAAATCGAGTAATACCATGTCAGGAGTATGTACTTTAAGAAGTTCCCAAAATTCATTTTCAGTCATAGCAGTACCAATCACCTCGGCATTAGGAATTTCATGTCTGAAAATCTCTTCAGTACCTTTTAATTCTAACTTAACGTCTTCAACAATTATAACTTTAAATTTCTTGCTTTCCATATTATCTTGATTTATTATATTTCATTATTTTGTTATCTTGCAGGAATAGTAAACCATATCATAAAACCTCCATTGCTTACCGGCTGGGCATTAATACGACAGCCACGCCTGCCTGCAAACTCGTCATGTTCACGAATTACCTGCTTGCATATTAGATATTCCGTACCTGTCAGAACTCCTTCGCTACCACGTTTCATTCGTGATAAATGCGGATAGAATAATTGATTCAGTTCTTCTTGAGTTTTATCGCGACGTTTATCTATAAAGTCGAACCTGGCAAAGTCTGTGTCCTTATATATATGTAAATACAGTCTTCCGTCAACCTCATAAGACAAGGCTTCATCTATTAAATTTTCAAGCATATATTTTAATTGAATCATATCTCCAAGCATTGAAACATTTTCCACCTCTATTTTTAGTTCTACTTTACAAAAAAAACGTTTTCCCACACGTTTCATGTAGCGTTCTGCATAATCAGCTAAATCCTGGGCCTTTACAATACTGCGTTTAAAAGTTATTTCTTCTAATTGTCGAGCAGCACAGGAACTTAATATTGTAAAAATATCTTTGTAATAACTAATCAGCTCACTTACAGTCTCTATTTGTCTTCTTTCGTTCTCACGAACCGGTTCATTGTTTAGTTTGTCGATAATCTGCTTTATTTTATTAGGATAATAAATTGTTTCATGCTTAATGGTGGACAAACAGTTGTCCAAAACTAAATTCTGTACATGAAGCTGGTTTTCTTCACGGATAGCCCGGCGAGCATCGTCTTGAGCCGTCTCTATATCACGATATTTTTGTGCCATCAGCACCACCGCATTATAAGCGATTATAGCAACATATCCGGCTACTAACTCTACCATTAAGCGGTCATCTTCGCGCTCGCTATCAAAAGAACATCTTAAAGCCAGTACACCGGTGCAACGATTTTCTCCTCCGGTTTCTACCCACAAAGGAAGGCATTTAATACGATTTTTTTCCGTCCAATATACAGTCTGTGTCTCAAAACAACGTGTCATAAGTTCACGCATATCCTCATTTCCCTCATCCGATAAAGAAAAACTGCATTTCAAGTTATGACTGTCTTCACTATAAACGGCTATGCCAAGTACATCAATGGCAATTAATTCATTTATTCCCTCAAACATGGCATTAACCAAACTTTCCGCAATATCTTTATCGGCCTGTTCGTTCAGCAACGATCCTGTAAAAACCTGTTGATTAATCTCAAGCACCTGCTCCAAATTATACCGGTACAGCAAACGATGGCGAAAATAAAGCAAATAATAACCTGTCAGTAACAGCAGCAATATGACAATACAAAGAATAATAGCGACAATCTTATTATTTGCCGACAGTTGCATCTGCCGGCAATATTCCTCAAGAGAGGTGTCTTCACTTATCTGTTTATAAAGCGCAGTATATGCATTGTTATTGTATCGATAAGCATCTAAATGGCCCAACGCCAAAAATGCCACTGCTGATTCATTACGTACGTCCAACAGGGTATAATAATCCGTGTCAAAATGATTGTTGAACCACTCCAGTTCGGCTGCTGTCCCTTCTCCTTCCAATCTCAATAAAGGTGCTGTTTGATGAGAATACTGTTTATAGTGGGCATTCAGGCAAAATAATGCGCTGTCAGCATATGATAAGGCTTGTTGATAAAGTCCTTCGATATTGCAATTGTATACATCATAAGCATAATTATTTGCTGCCGTTAACCATTTGTCATAGCATTGGACGGAGTCTTCCGGTGTCATTGTTTCCTGGCGCTCCAAATGATTCTCTCCACAACTGCTCAATAGCGATAGAGTAGATATAAGAATCAACATCAGTATTTTCCGTATTCCTTTGGGGAGGCGAAAATAAAAGCGACTGCCTCTGCCCGGTTCACTTTCAATATTAAATGTGCATATTCGAAAGATGTCGTTCGTTTTTCTATATTTATCGATAATGCCTTTACAATTCATCAGTCCGAACCCATGTCCTTTATTCTTTTGAAGTTCTGCTGCATTCTCGGTATTTTGTAAACCAATTTTTCCGGAATCATATACTTTTTCACTCAATATTCGTTCTTTGTCTTCTACAGAAAGCCCCAAACCATTATCTTGAATAGATATTTCTACATAATTTTCGTTTTCTTCTGCATACACAGAAATTTTCCCTCCTTGTTGGGTATACTTACGGGCATTTTCCATTAGAGTGTTAATCATAAAGAGTGTTAGTGCCTTATCTGCCTTTACTATGGCTTCGGTAGGTATTATCGTCAATGTCTGTTGCTTCATTTCGAAGGTCTTTCTTCCTTTGACTAAGACCTTAAACAGGTCATTTAATTCAAAATTTTCAATACTTAAACTAAGTGTTCCTTGTTTCATCTTTATCCATAAAGCCAGGATGTCGTTATACTCGTTGATACGGGTTATCAATTCATCTATATAATGATATTTGCTTTTCTTAATATCTTCATTGTCAATATAATTATTCACTGTAAGCTTATGCGTCTCATTAATAATACGGTCGATATAAGGCATGATACCCATAACAATGAAGAGACATGCTTTCTTTACCAGATTTTGCCGTTTGTTTTCTGCCAAATGTTGTTCGTGTATATATTGTTCTTTTTCCAGCCGTTTGCGTTCATCTCCCAATGAAATAAAAGCCAGTCCGTTTTCCAATGTCCATGATATATAAGGAATTATAACCTTCATCAAAGCTTTATCATCCTTTTTCATTTTCTGTGAAGAATACAAGTTTATTTCTCCTAACGGTTGTTCTTTGTTGGGGACACTTAGAATAAACCGAGTACAACTGCCATCATACTGTATCGGTTGTTTCGTTTCATTTTCGTAAACGACAATTTGCAATAGCGATGCTCCTATCAACTGCAGAATATCTTCACCTACTGCAGTGTGCATGGCACTTATGACATCATCCACTTCATTTGCATCCGAAGGTACGGAAGCTGTAATCTTTCTGCAAATATCGAGAGTACGTTTCAACTTGGCAATATATAACGTATTGCGAACTTTCCATTGTCTGTTTAGTATCCAGAACAGCACAATCAGTACTATAATTCCGATAATGACAACAGCCAATAAGCCAGTTAATTGCTCGGATTCCTTTTCTAATGCAATATAGCGGCTTTCCAGTTCTTTGTCTTGTCGTGTATAATCAAGTATATCAAGATAAATGTTTCTGTTATAATCAGATTCCGGTTTCATTCCCAGGGCAGCATAAGTTACACTAAGTTGTTCACGAAAGCGGGCAATCCATTCGGGAACCGTTTTGATACCATCATCATTAATCCATTGAAGTTCGATGGAAGTGGATGCCATGGGAACATAAGGGCGAAGACGATCTGTCGTATCTGTACAATGATAAAATTTCTCATGATGGCGGTTCACATATCCTAAAGCCTCAGATAGATAACTTAATGCTTCCTCATACCTTCCTTGCTCATTACAACAGGAGGCCAAAGTGCGATAAGTTCCTGATATCTGATATAAATCTCCATAGGTTTTAAATAATTGTAGAGCATTTTCGGCAAAAGACATCACCAATTCTTCCCATGGTAAATCTTCTGTATTAATGCCTCTCATCACACTGGGACGGCGTGCCATCAACAAATCATAATTCTTTCTCTCTTTCAGTAATTCCGCCATTGCTTGCGAAGCATTAGCTTCAAAGTATACATATCCTAAATCATGACTGATGCGCAAACAATCCACTAAGTAATTAAACTCGCCCAATACAACTTCCTCTTGTGTAGGTGCTTCATACATACCTCCCGAACCTTTCATGTAATAATAATAGAGCAGTTGTGCCGTGTCGCGCTCCAGTCCTTCGTCTACTTTAATTTCATTTATGGCCTCCAAAGACTGCTGTTCTTGCTGTAAATAATAATAGTAGATGGCTGATGCAATCGAGAACTCGGAATGTGCATAGTTCAAACGTTCTAATATCGTAGGATCGGTGATGGCAGAACGATCATCGTTAATACGCTTCATACGGCGTAAGGCACTGTTACGGTAATCATAAAATTCTTTATTCATGGCGGTACGCTGGCAAATCTTCATCATGCCAATGTCAGCTATCAGACACTCAAGTTCATTTGTCGTTGTTTCGTATACTTGTTGAAAGAACTTTTCAGCCGTTTCAAAATCCATGTGAATAAAGGCACAAAATCCTATATTATTCAGTGCTTCGGCACGCAAGGAAGAATTGTTCAAAGAAAAACGATATGCTTCATGGGCAGCTTTGCAAGAAGCCTTCAAATCTTTGTAACGCACTTTATAAGCAACTTGATTAAGTGAGTCGGCCCGAAGGTATAAAGAAGCATCTTTTTCGTTTTCACACGAGAAGAAACTTCCTGTGACTGTCAATATACTTGCACAAATAAGCAATAAACGCATTTTCTTCATTGGATATTTTTTCTCTAGGTTATAAGCAGCAAACAAAAATACAAAAATTCCGATTATTCCATAAATTAAAAACGAATAAGTATCAATGAAAAAGAGATTAATCTTTCAAGAAATAGAGATGATAAAAAAATAGGGGACTGTGAATTTCATGGCAAATCATAAAACTAAAAAAGCTATCCGGTTATGGACAGCTTTTCTTTGTGCTCAAATAATCATGAAATTACTTTTTAGCTTCTTCCAAAGAAGCCTTTCTAAACTCTTTCAGTAATTTTTCCAGCTCTAAAGAAGCTTTGCGTGCACGTGTACCTGCAGCTTTATTACCTTTTTCTGTTTGCAATTCAGCATCCATAAAGAATGCATTGCTTAATTCCTTGATTTTTGCAACTAATTCGTTCATCTTACTATTTATTTATTAATTATTAAATCGGATTCAAATTAAATCCTTTTTTGTTAGAATACGCTTTAACATGCTTGTTTTTTACAGTTTTTCAACATTTTTAGCTGAAAAGATAGACGATGATACCTGTTATACACACATACACCAATGCATAAGGAATGGCAGCTTTTAATATTTCTCCTTCTTTCCCTTGTTGGTTTCCGGCGGAAGTAGCGATTGCAATGCTCTGAGGCGAAATTATTTTCCCTCCTGTTGCTCCTACGGTATTTGCAGCCGATAACCAATCGGGACTTACCTGAATATGTCCGGCAACACTAGCTTGTAATTTACCGAATAGGATATTGGAAGAGGTATCACTACCTGTAATAAATGTGCCCAAGCAACCGATTATCGGTGCAAAAAAGGGATAAAGATTTCCGGTAATAGTCGCAAGTGCAGTAGCTATTACGGATATCATACCGGAAGTATCCATGACAGTGGACAGGCTTACCAGACAAATCACTGTTATAAATGTCTTTTCCAATTGTTTCACCGTTTTCCAAAGTACAACGAACAGTTCCTTGACAGTTGCTCCCTGGATAAGGCCACCTGCAAATGTACCCACAAAAAGCAAAACGCCTGCATGGGTCAGCCACGAAATCGTATAATTCACTGTCGACATATTTATAGGAAGACTGATGTGTGTTACCCAATTATTCTCCAATGTGTTTCTCAGTCCCGGAAATAATGGGCTTGTCACAATTATCAATAAAAGAATAAAGAGATAGATGCTCCACGCCTTGAATATATCCTTACTTTTTAAAATGTTTCTCTGATTCTTTTCTTCTTTTGTTGCAGTCAGTTTACCATATAAAATAATAACAATAATGGACAATATACTTCCAATGATAGCAGGAGATTCAGCACCCATATAACGTGCTGCTATATATTGACTCCCCAAAGAAACACTGCCTACCAATAGTGTTAATAATACGTTTTTAGGTAGTGATTTTAATTTAGGATTTGTAAGAAAGAGTAATATTAATGGAATTAAAAACATCAAGACTGAAAGTTGGAGGACAACATTTGTGCTTAATGTTTGTACATTCAGGCTTGTTTCTTTGGCAAGTACAAGTACTGGTGTGCCAATAGCGCCGAAAGCTGTGGCTACACTGTTGGCAATCAGACTGACTGTTGCCGAAAAGATTGGTTTAAATCCTAAACTAATCAGAATGGCAGCAGGAATGGCTACGGCTGTTCCAAATCCGGCCATAGCCTCTAGCAATCCTCCGAATCCCCATGTAAGCAATAACACCTGAATGCTTTTATCAGTTGAGATAGAAGAAAACTGTTGTTTAATAATTTCCATTTTTTCAGTTTTAAGCAAAACGTTGTAACTGAATATAGCCATCAGGATAATAATCAAAATAGGTGAAACTGCTTTCATGGCTCCATAAAGAAAGGAGAATAATAAATCATCCAAAGGGAAATGAAACCCGAAAAAGGCAATTAGCATGGTAACTACTAAAGATATAATGCTGCTTTTATCACCTGACATTTTAAAAAATGCCATTAGTACTATCAGTGATAATACGGGAACTATGGCTATAATCAGATTCATATAGTTAATGGTGGCTTAAAATTACTACAAAATAACAGTTCATATAAAGTTAAAGTTCATGTTAAAGGAAAACAATTAACAACAATTCATAGAAAGACGGTATAACAAAGTGGACGATTTAAGGATGAAGCAAATAATGTTTATAGAGTAAATATGGAAAATTTAAAGTCGGTTGACCCACTATTATAAAAGTCACCTGACCCACTTGGATTACAATAAAAATTAACCTTATAGAATTACCATATTTCAGTCTTGTTTTTGTACTTTACAAAACATTTTAGCCCGGTATTATTAACCGAATAAAAATTTTAAAAGAATGAAAATAAGAATCAAGCACATACTGCGGTGTTACCAGTCAGGAATGAGTATCCGTAGTATCAGCTCTTCTCTTCTGATTTCACGTAATACAGTCAAACGATATATCCGTATATATGAAGATATGAGTATAGAACTTGAACGCCTGTTAAAAATGGACGAGCAGCATCTGCATGAGCTTTTCGGTACGGAGACTGACAATGAACCATCAGGATCTGCAGAGTATAAATATCTTCAAGAACGTATATCTGAGTACATAAAACGACTTAAAGCCCGTGGAACAACAAGAAGGTCCTTGCATGAGGAATATCTGAGAGATCGTCCCCAAGGTTACAGCTACTGTTCATTCTGCCTGTATCTCAGACGTGAAAAGGAAGTAAAAGTACCGGTTGGGCGCATAGATCATATAGCCGGTGATCAGATGTATGTGGATTTTGCCGGTGACAAACTTTATATTGCAGACAGGAATACGGGTGATAAGGTTCCCGTGGAAGTCTTTGCCGCTATACTTCCTTGCAGCCAGATTACGTATTACGAATCTGTACCATCGCAAAAGAAAGAATATCTTATCCAGGCATGTGAAAATGCCTTCCATTATTTTGGAGGTGTACCCAATGCCATAGTTCCCGACAACCTCAAATCTGCCGTAACAAAGCCCGGAGGAACAGAGCCGGAATACCTGCAATAGTGTTTTGTTATCTTCGCCCACACCATAAAACAGTTTTCTAACAAGATCAACAGTAATAACTTTGCCGGACGTTTCCAATTCTCTATAAATTTGGTGTATGTGTGAACGTGTGATTTCTAAGTAGTGGTTCAGTTCCACCGACATACGATCTTTGCCTTTTGAATTCTCTTTTGCCGGATTCCATAGATTTACGGGACAGCTTCTTTTGATAGAAACATCTGCCATACAGCCGTTTACGGTGATTCTCATGCACACGGGTGCTTCTCCGTTCTTTAATAATTTGCCTTTCTTGATGAAGAACAATACAGAAAATGATTTTCGAGCCATTTTTACATCGTTTTTAAAGTTACAAAACTATGTATTCTCTTCCAAAGTAAGTCTATGCAAAAGATTATGAATCAGTGAGAAAGATGCGAATTCGTGGGACTTTTTTGAACTAAATTTTAGTTTCACGATTTATCCACCGATAACACCTATTCAACACCTGTAATTAATAACTTCGATGCTATCAAAGGTGATACTAATTCTTGGTTTAACGGCTCAGTTGTAATTCTTGGGGGATTAACATTTGTTAATTTCCCTTTATGCATAC
>OHEP01001839.1_pt1 | contig 10270 bp, 7 predicted proteins | sample 1567271 | NCBI WGS metagenome assembly OHEP01 (sample SAMEA3879577, study PRJEB24766) | human gut metagenome | biome: human-associated habitat; feature: feces | place: USA | collected 1985/1987
ATCATCATCGACGGCAGGATCTACACCGGATTCAACTACTGCGGCGCCGAGCTGGGACACACCGTTGTCCACTACGGCGGCAGACCCTGCAACTGCGGCCGTAAGGGCTGCTTCGAGGCGTATTCCTCCGCTACCGCGCTCATCAACATGACCAAGGAAGCTATGGAAGCCGACGAGTCCAGTAAGATGTGGGAGATATGCTCAGGCGATATCAATAACGTCGACGGCAAGACCGCGTTCGACGGCTGGCGCGCAGGCGACAAGAGCGCTTCCGGAGTCGTTGATATGTACATATCCTACCTCGGCTGCGGACTTACAAACATCGTAAATACTTTCCAGCCGGAGATACTCCTCATCGGCGGCGGTATCTGCAAGGAGGGCGACAACCTCATCAAGCCGCTTGAGAAGATAATCGCAGAGGAAAGCTACTGCGTCGACCCCAAGAGGTCGACAAAGCTCGGTATCTGCCAGCTCGGAAACGACGCAGGTATAATCGGCGCGGCGTTCCTCTACACCCTCGCTGAGTAAGGAGACAATATGTTCTTTCTTTCACAGGATGGCATGCGGCTGGTCGAGAGCAGCCACCTCTACATAAACGAAAGCTCCATCTTCGCCGTGATAAACGGCGGCGAGGACGTGGAGCTTGCACATTTCGAGCTTTACGGCGCGGCGCAGGAAGCGCTCCGCAGGAAGCGCTCCGCAGCGTGTACGCCGCCATTGAGGACAGCGAGGCAGTTTTCTCCTTCGCGGAATGACAGCAGCTTTACCGGCATAATCTATATCAGGTCAGCGCTGCGCGGAGGACATGTTTGTGCGGCGTCGGCAAAATTCTACTACACACCGGAGGTCACACCTTGAACTATTCCCAACTGATCGCCGCCTGCCGGAACGACGGCATTCCCTGCGAGGAAAACGCGGCGCTCGCTCCCTATACCTCCATGAAGATAGGCGGAGCCTGCGACCTGCTCGTAAAAACCGCTGACGAGAAGCAGCTCCTGACCGTGCTCAGGCTGTGCCGCAGCGAGAATATCCCGCACTTTATCCTCGGCAGGGGGAGCAACCTGTTGGTAAGCTCCGCAGGCTGGCGCGGGGCTGTGATCCTGCTTTCCGGCGAGAAGCCGGAGGTCGAGGCGCGCGGGAACAGCCTCACCGCCTGGGCGGGAGTTCCGCTGTACGCGCTGTGTTCCGCAGCCCTGGAACACTCGCTGACCGGGCTGGAGTTCGCGTACGGCATTCCCGGCTCACTGGGCGGAGCGCTCTACATGAACGCCGGGGCGTACGGCGGCGAGATGAAGGACGTCGTGACCTCATGCCGGTACGTCGGCGGCGACGGGGAGATACACGAGATGTCCGCTGCGGAAATGCAGCTTACCTACCGCCACAGCGTTTTCAGCGGGAGCAGCATGGTTATAACCTCGGTCACGATGGAACTCGTCCCCGGCGACAAGGCTGAGATAAAATCCCGTATGGAGGAGCTTATGCAGCGCCGCCGCGACAAGCAGCCGCTGAACTTCCCGAGCTGCGGAAGCACGTTCAAGCGTCCGGATGGGTACTTTGCAGCCGCGCTCATAGAGGAGTGCGGTCTGAAGGGATTCACCATCGGCGGAGCGCAGGTCAGCGAAAAGCACAGCGGTTTTGTTATCAACCGCGGCCACGCTACGTTTGAGGACGTGATGGCGGTGGTGAACGAGGTAAAGCGCGTAGTTCTCGAGAAGAAGGGCGTTGAGCTGGAATGCGAAATGCTGATCCTTCAATAGCAGTTACCTGACCCAGAAAAGGAGCAACAGATGGAATTCGTTATAGTGACCGGGCTTTCCGGCTCGGGTAAATCCTCGGTGATGAAGGCGCTGGAGGACATCGGTTTTTTCTGCATAGATAATATGCCGCCGCAGCTTATTCCGGATTTCGCCGCGATGTGCAATGAAAACGCCGAGATAACAAAGGTCGCGATAGTCACTGATATACGCGGCGGCGCGATGTTCTTCAAGCTGGAAGAGTGCATCACTAAGCTGCATATCCGCGGAATAGACGTAAAGGTGCTGTTCCTGGAGGCTTCCCGCGAAGTGCTGATGAAGCGCTACAAGGAGACCCGCCGCAAGCACCCGCTCGACGAGGTATCCGGCGGAGACATCGGCAAGGCTATCGACGCGGAAGCGGAGCTTCTCAGCAAGATACGCCTTAATGCAGACTACATAATTGATTCCACGATGCTCAGCACGGGGCAGCTCAAGGAGCAGATCGCGGGTCTGTTCCTCGAGAAGGCTTCTGACGGAATGATCGTTAGCTGCATGTCGTTCGGGTTCAAGTACGGCTCCCCGCAGGAGGCTGACCTTGTTTTCGATGTCCGCTGCCTGCCGAATCCGTTCTACGTTCCGGAGCTTAAGCACAAGACCGGGCTTGAAAAGGAAGTTCAGGATTACGTTATGAGCTTCCCGCAGTCGCAGGAGCTCCGGGACAAGCTGTTCGACCTGATATCCTTCCTGATTCCGCATTACGTCACCGAGGGCAAGAGCCGTCTTGTCATCGCGTTCGGCTGCACCGGCGGAAAGCACCGCAGCGTTACATTTGCGGAGCTTACCGCGGCGTATCTCCGGGAGAAAGGGCTGAGGGTCAGAACTCTCCACCGCGACGCTGAAAAGAAATAACGCAATGCTCGGCGGGGCTTCCGGTCAAGTGAGCGGAATTATATTATCAAACGACAAACAGGCAGGAGCCATAATGCTCCTGCCTGTAATTTTGTTTAGAGGTGACCTTTACTTCTTAGCTTCCGACGGCAGTTTTACCGACTTCCTATAAATGAACAGCGAGATAACGGCGGTTATCAGCTCAGTTACCCAAAATGCGTTCCAGACGCCGTTTGCTTCAAATGCGCGGCTGAGCAGGAACGCCGCCGGAATTATCACCACAATGAACCTGCACAGCGAGATTATAAGCGACGGAACTCCCTTGCCAAGCCCTTCAAGCGAACCAGAGGCCGTAACGGACACCGACGACACGATAAATCCCGCGCTGATTATGCGCAGAGCGGTCTCTCCGGCGGCGATGACGTCGGGGCTGTCAGTGAACATTCCCATTAGCTGACCGGGTATCAGCAGGCAGATGGCGGTGCCGACCGTCATTATACCGCAGCTCATTAGCAGAACAATGCGGAAAAGCTGGCTGACGCGCTTATACTCTCCGGCGCCGTAGTTGTATCCGATAAGCGGGCGCATTCCCTGGATTATTCCGCTTGTGGGAAGATACAGGAAGGTTTGCAGCTTGTAGTATATTCCCAGAACCAGGACGTACACCTCGGAGAACGCCGCCAGAATTGCGTTCAGCGCTGAGATGAGTATTGACGGCAGCGCGAGGTTCAGCGCCGCGGGAACACCTATTGAGTACAGCCTGCCTATCATTCTGCCGTCTGGGGAGAGGTGCTTTTTGCTGAGTTTCACGCTTATCGGCCGCAGGAAATACACGACGATATAAATTGCAAGAGAAATACTCTGGCCGATTCCGGAGGCAAGCGCGGCGCCCTTGATACCCATTTCGGGGAATCCCCAGCCGAAGATCATCATAGGGTCGAGGATAATGTTGACGATACAGCCGCACAGCAGGCTCACCATTGAGGTTTTCATGCTGCCTACCGCCTGGAATATTTTCTCGAACGCCATGCCGAGATTTATCACTACTGAGAACAGAAACGCGACATTAGAGTACTGAAGTCCGAGCTGTATTACCTCCTGGTCGTTGGTGAAAGCTTCGAGGAACGGCGGCATTATCAGAATGCTGACAACGGTGAGTATAACTCCGTGGATCGCGGCAAGAAGCACTCCGAGCGTAGCGGCGCGGTCTGCGCGCTCCTTGTCGCCCGCGCCGGAGTAAAATGCGATCACGGCGTTTATTCCAACTCCGAAGCCGATCCCGGCGGCGTTGATGAAATTCTGCACCGGGAACACCAGCGACAGCGCGGTCATTGCGCTGTCGCTTATTTTGGCGACGAACAGGCTGTCCACGATGTTGTACAGCGAGTTCACAAGCATTGAAATTACCATCGGCAGCGCCATTGAAAGCAGCAGCGGCAGCACCGGTTTTTCCTTCATAAAGGTGTTGTCCATTTTACCTCCTACCCGGAAAATCGCACAAAAAAACCACACAGCATATGCTGTGTGGCGAAAAGGGGAGCGCGTCCGGAAAAATCCACATCTTAATTTTACGTCGCTTATTATAACATACAATACGGAGGTTGTCAATTGTGAAAAATACACAAATATCCCCGCAGGTGTTCTGCGGGGATATGCTTATAGATTTTCGTCGATCCACTTTGCGCGGTTGTTGATGAACTTCCTGAGATACAGCACCTGGTCAAGATAGGTGTTGCAGTTTTTCATCGTCAGCGGCTGGAATCCGTTTGCCACGCCCAGAGTGTTCCAAATCTCGAAGTTCTCCTCAGCGGAGGGTATCACCATCGGCTTGTAGGCGTCGATGGTGCCGAGCGCTGCGTTCACCATCGTGTCGCGGACATCGTTCCAGCGTGTGCGCGCCTTGTTCCGGAAATCCTCGTCGGTCATGAGGTAGTTGAACCATGTAACGCCGATGTAGCTGCTGCTGTCCATGCTGCCTATCGTAGCCCAGTCGTCGTACTTCGGATTATCCATGTACATATTGCCGAAGGCCAGGTCGAAGTCCCATATAGGCCCCATTTCAAGCCGGCTGAGGGTGGGCTTTGTTATGTAGCAGCTCCGGCGGAAGCAGGAGTCAAGATTGTAGCTCAGCTCATGCACCAGGAACCAGTCGATGAAGCTGTCTACGTTGATGTACTTTTCGTAGCCGTCCAGGGTGGTTATTGCGGTGTCGGCCTTGCACATATAGTCGTAGATGAAGTCGAAGTGCTTCTGCGTCCACTGGTAGTCAGCCTGTGGGTCCTCATCGGTGTCGGGGCTTTTTATCTTGATGTTCACTCCGCAGCCGGAGGGCAGATTGAAGTAATTCCAGCCTTCCTTATCGGTGGAGGGGTCTGCGCCGCCTATCTCAAGAAGGTATCCGGTCTCGACATTCGCAAGGCTGTCGTCTATCGCAATCCGCGATGTCTTGACTTCAAGCTGCTCGCCGAGCGTGTATACGCCCTGATATATCCCGTTCATATAGACGTCCACCGGGATAGCGTGCGGCACGAAACGGAAGCTCCCGAGGGAACGCGCCATTTCAAACGCGGTGGTGTTCCTCAGCATGGATTCATCGGCGTAATTCGCGAGGAGCACCCAGCGCTTCGCCTCGGACATTCCAAGCAGTGACGCTTTGTCGTCAAGCTTGATTTTGTAGGGCTTCTTCGGCCATTCCCAGGTGGAGTGGCCCCTGCCGCGTATCTTTCCGGTGAGCGCTTCTGTGCTTTCGTACCTTCCGTTTGTCATTCCGGCGTCTATCTGAACCGTGCAGTCGGCGTAATCCTCCTTGATGATCGCCGACGGGTCGGAGGTAGTGAGGTAGACTGCGGGTATCAGCTTGTCGGTCTCCTGACCGAAGCTGCCTGGAATCTCGCGTAGCATAACGCTCCAGTCGTCGGAGCGGGGGGTATAATTCGCGGGGATATATTCATCGGAGATCGGGATAACGCGTCCCTCTCCGTCGCGGGTATATTTATCAACGCTTTCCGTGCCTGGTTTGGAGCAGCCGCTTACCAGCACTACAGCTGCGAGTGCCGCGGCGCAGATCTGCCTGAATTTCACAACAAAGCACCTCCGGGAAATCAGTTCTCATACACTAATTATATACTATTCTCTATTTTCTGTCAACAAGATTTCATATTTTTGTAGGATATACAAAATCTGTGCCTTCGCTTATGTATAATATTTCAAAGAAAAACCGGAGCATTCGCCCCGGTTTTAGTTCAATTCAGAATTTTATCTCCGCTGAGCAGCTTCAGACTGCCGTCAACAACGGCCGCGCCGGTGTAGCCTGTCTTGTCGTCGTAGAGGGTGTGCAGGCTGCGGGAACGTCCAAGTTCCGCGAATTCGTCGACGACTGAAACGCCGTCGAAGTAACGGTATGCCGCGCCGGAGCAGTCCGTGCCGTTTATCACGAAGCAGTTTGTCCCGCTGAACCGGAAGCTCTCCACCTCGGAAGCGGTCAGCGCCTTGGCGAAGCTGTCCGCCTGGACTGCCTTTTTGCTTTCAAGTTTGTACAGGGTCAGCGTGATACCCGTTTTGCTTACCGCGCCGCAGAGCGCGTAATCTCCGCTTACCACGCCGTCAGCCGATGTGAGATCGAGCGCCTTCGGTGAGGACGTATCGGAGATATCCACCGCCATAACAGTGGAGCCGCCGCTGCCTACGTACACGACATTCCCGCTTATCCGGAGATGATCTATCTCACCGCCGGTGGTAAACGCCGCGAGCGGCTTCAGGGCGCTGTCCCTGAGGTACACGGTAACGCCGCCGTCGGATATCTCGGCGTCGGCGATGACTCCGTTTCCTGCCGCGCAGGCGGTGATCTCCGGGAGCGCGGCGCTTACAAGGCTGCCGCCGTCAGATGTGAGTTCAGCGGAGCCGTTTTCGCGGGTCATTGCGGCGGTGAAGCTCTCCGCGCCGCTGTATATCGGGGAGCCGAGCGCGGCAAGGCGCTTTTTCTGCTCGCCGTTTTCAGCGGCGTACTCGCCCCAGACTGCGTAGCTGCAGCCGTCCGCCGAGCCGCTCACCGCGATTTCAGCAGGGGAGAACGCGGTGAGCTGACCGTTCTTAGATCCGTATGGGAGGTACTCAAGTACGTCGTCCACGGTGAACGACTTCGTGAATCCCGGCGTGTAAACGCTTCCGAGCCGAATGATGTCCTCGCCGCAGAAAATATCCGTGAGCGTACCGGACTGCCCGCATCTCCAGATTTCGCCGCTGCCGTCCACGCCTATGAGACCGCACTTCGCATCGCCGGAGTACACCGCGGTAACGCCGGAATCAGTCTGCACGACCTTAACGAATTCCGCGCCCTCCGGCGGGAGCACATGAGCCGCAAGCCCCCCGGAATCCAACGCGTAAACACTTATCCCGTCAGGCTCCGCAGACCACAGCGTGTTTCCGCTGCTGAATACGCCGAGCTCCTTGCCGGAGTTTATCAGCATATCGCCGAAAATCTGCTCGTTTTCCGACAGCTTCTGCGTTTTTTCGCTGCTTATTCTGCCGTTTGTGTACGCGGTGTAAATTTCCGAGAAAACCGCCGCATTATCAGAGGCAAACTGGAACTCTCCTCCGGAGCTTCCAGGCGCTGTGAAGCCGAGAATATCCATCAGAGGGTCAATCGCGAACAGAACCGCCGCGCCGGCGGCTGCGGCTATGATCGCATTTCTGCGCGCCTTCGGGGAATCCTCCCTGACCTCCGCCGGCTGCTCTGGCTCTGTTTCTAGAGCCGTCTCCTCTTTCCGGCGCTTTCTCTGCCGGGCGGTGTACTTTTCCTCAGGTTCGTCCTCGATCTCCGCAGCTATTCCGAGTTCCTCCGCGAGGTCGTCGATGGTGCGTTTTTTCTGCCGTGCGGTCAGCACCGGAGCTTCCTGCTCGGGCGATTCGTCCTCGTAGGATTCCTCGGTGCGGCGCTTCTTCTGTCGCGCTGTCCGGACGGGTCTGGGCGGTTCGGAAGGCTCGGTCGGCTCAGTGGTTTCAGCAGACTCTTCCGGTGTGGATTCCTCCGCTGCGGGGGCTTCCTGCTCAGCCGATTCCTCAGATCCAGCCGGATCTTGCGGCTCAGGCTGTTCTTCCTGTCGGGACTCAGCCGCCGCTTCCAGTTCGCCGGAGTCTATACGCATGGTTATGGTGTGCTCCCAGAGCTGACGCGCCGTGTATAGCATACGGGTGTAGTCCTTCGGCGTAAGCCCGGAGCTTTCCAGCGTGACGATGAGCGTTTGCAGGTTCATATCCGGGTGCTGCTCGATTTTCGAGACCGCTTCCTCGGGAGCGCCGCAGCCCTTGAGCAGGTACAGGAAATCCGCCGAGCCTATCCCGAGGGAGCGCAGGCGGTTCAGGAATGTGAACGCGTCCAGCTCCGGCGGGGCGGCGTTTTCGTCCATAAGGCACACCGCGATGTTCTGCGGGAGCAGGCTCTCGGGGATAACTTTTTCAAGCATAAGGCTGCGTATTTCGGAAACCGTCACCGGCGTTCACCTCCTGTTCTGTATTTGCCGTTCAGTCAAGCTCGAATGCGGTCAGCACCTTTTCAAGGGTCTTGTTTACCGCCGTGGAACTCATACCGGTGAAAAGCGATATTTCGTCCGGCTGGAGCTTCGCGCTGATGTACATGCTTGCCACAAGGCGTTCTGCGTCGCTGAGTCTGGAGAATTCAGCGCGTATGTCGAATCCGCCGTTTTCCGGAACCGGCTGAACGGGGGATTCCCGGAGCTTTGTACGTATCCGTGCACAGAGGTTCCGGAACATGAACGCCCGGAAAGCATCCTCGCTGCGCAGCTTATTTATCGTGGTCATACCGTCCCGGGCGGAGGCTGTGACCAGCTCCACCGCGTCGGCGTCGTCGCAGAGGGTATAAAAAGCGGTGTAGTACATCTCGCGGTAGACCGTCTCGTAGAGCCGCGCGAACGCCTTTGTGCCGCCGTTTGCAGCAAGCTCTGAAAGTTCCTTGTATTCCCGCTTATCCATAACTACACCGCCTGTTGAATTATTCCTCGCTGTTGGTAATTGCTATTCCGAGTTCCTTAAGCTGCTCCTCGCTTACAGTGGAGGGAGCCTCGCTCATCAGCTCGCTTGCGTTCTGAACCTTCGGGAAGGCAGTAACGTCGCGGAGGCTGTCGCAGCCGCACATCAGCATTGCAAGTCTGTCGAGACCTATGCCGGCGCCGCCGTGGGGAGGCGCACCGTATTTGTATGCGTCGACAAGGAAGCCGAACTTCGCGTTGATCTCCTCGTCGGTCATGCCGAGCATTTCGAACATGTGCTGCTGAAGCTCCGGATCGGTGATCCTGATGGAGCCGCTGGAAAGCTCGATGCCGTTGAGCACGAGGTCGTAGCACTTTGCGCGTACCCTTGCCTTGTCGGTGTCAAGGTAGGGAATACACTCGTCAAGCGGCATTGTGAACGGGTGGTGCATAGCGAGCCACTCGCCGGATTCCTCGTCGTACTCGAAGAACGGGAACTCCACGATCCACAGGAAGTTCCAGCCCTCGGGGATAATGTCGAGCTGCTTTGCGATCTTGAGACGAAGCGCTCCCAGAACCGGGAGAGTCACCTTGTCCTTATCTGCAACGATGAGGGCAACGTCGCCCTTTTCGCAGCCGAGAGCCCTGAGGATAGTCTCAAGCTCGCCCTCGCCCATGAACTTTGCGAAGGAGCAGTTAGGAGCGTCGTCTACCCATCTTACGTAAGCGAGACCCTTCGCGCCGATGCCGCGTACGAATTCGGTCTGCTTGTCGATCTCCTTGCGAGTGAGCTTTGCAGCGGCACCCTTTGCAACGATACCGCGGACGGAGCCGCCGTTTGCAACAGCGTCCTTGAATACGGAGAATCCGCAGTCCTTTACGATATCGGAGATGTCGGTTATCTCCATGCCGAAGCGGGTATCCGGCTTATCGGAGCCGTAACGGGTCATAGCCTCGTCGTAGGTCAGGCGGGGCAGAGGAGTGGGGATATCAACGTTGAGAACGGTCTTGTAGAGGTGCTTTACGAAGCCTTCCAGGCACTCGAGGATATCGTCAACGTCAACGAAGGACATCTCGAGGTCGATCTGCGTGAATTCAGGCTGGCGGTCTGCGCGGAGATCCTCGTCGCGGAAGCAGCGGGCGACCTGATAATACTTGTCCATGCCGCCGACCATCAGCATCTGCTTGAAAATCTGCGGCGACTGCGGCAGAGCGTAGAACTTGCCGGGATGCACGCGGCTGGGGACAAGATAATCGCGCGCGCCTTCGGGGGTGGATTTGCAGAGCATCGGCGTTTCAATGCAGGTGAAGCCGTCGCCGTTCAGGTACTTTTCCGCCGCCATCTGCACCTGATGGCGGAAGCGGAGCGCCTTCTGCAACTGCGGACGGCGCAAATCCAGATAGCGATACTTGAGCCGCAGTTCCTCGCGCACCTTCGCATCCTCGTCCATCGAGTACGGCAGGGGCTGCGCTTCGCTGAGGACAACAAGGCGCTTTGCCAGCAGCTCCACCTCGCCCGTCGCCAGACGCGGGTTATACGTTTCTTCGTCGCGGTGACGGATTTCGCCCTCCACCTGAATCACGCTCTGCATATGCAGCGTTTCCGCATGGTGGAAGTCCGCCGGCGGCAGGTGCTGCATATTGCAGACGACCTGCGCAACG
>OHEP01001844.1_pt1 | contig 10250 bp, 8 predicted proteins | sample 1567271 | NCBI WGS metagenome assembly OHEP01 (sample SAMEA3879577, study PRJEB24766) | human gut metagenome | biome: human-associated habitat; feature: feces | place: USA | collected 1985/1987
AAACTATTAATTTACAAGATATTATGATGTGAAATTTTGAGATATAACTAAATTTACCAGATTTTCGCTCGAAACGCCTTGCGGTCTTATGTCTATATCATCGGCGAAAAGTTACCCGATCGCCTGCTATTTTCTGAAATACAATTGCAAAGTTAATCAATTATTGCCATTTACAGCCATACTCCGGTCAGTTTTCTTCATTCAATCCATACTCTACCAATTTATTATACAGCGTTGTCCTGCCGATACCCAGTATCTTTGCAGCCATTTTCTTGTTACCGGCTGCTTGTTTCAAAGCACGCAGGATACGTCCTCTTTCTTCATCCCCGCTCTTCAATGTAAAACAAGCGGAAGTAGCGGACGGTTCATTGTCAAGTTCCAAATCGGCTTCGGTTATCATATCGCCTTCTGATTGCAGGACTGCCGTCTGTATCTTCTGTTTCAACTCGCGCACGTTGCCCGGCCACGCATGGGCGAGCAGGGCATTACGGGCAGATGCGGCAAACCCTTTTACTTCACGTTCCAACTCACGGTTTGCCATTTCACGGAAGAACTCGGCCAATGGCATGATGTCTTCCGGGCAGTCGCGCAAGGGCGGCATGGTTATCACATACTCCTGCAAGCGATAGAGCAAATCCTGCCGGAACCGCTTTTCCGTTACGGCTTTCTGCAAATCCTCGTTGGTTGCAGCCACTATCCTCACGTTGGCTGTTTTGTCCTCCTTTGCACCGACGGGACGGTAACGGCGTTCCTGTATGGCGCGGAGCAGCATCTGTTGCATCTCCATTGTTAGGTTGCCCACTTCGTCAAGGAACAGCGTGCCGCCATCCGCTTCCAGAAAATACCCCGTCTTGTTTGCTTCGGCACCAGTAAACGCACCCTTGACGTGTCCGAAGAAGGCGGATTGTATCAATGACGGGGACAAGGCTCCGCAGTCCACTGCCACAAAAGGTTTATCGGCAAGTTTGCTTTGTTGGTGTATATGTTGTGCGATATGTTCCTTGCCCGTACCGTTCTCGCCCAGTATCAGCACGCTCATCCGGGTGGTGGCTACAAGGCGCACACGTTTCTTGATTTTCTGATAGGCTTCGCCCTGCCGGACGAATATCGGAATGTTCCATTGTAGTCGCTTTTCATGTTCTTTTTGCAGGGTGCGGATAAGCGGTATCAGTTTATCCTCCAACAACTGTTTCTGTATGTAATCCTTTGAGCCGAGCTTCATACTTTCCACTGCCGTATGCACCTCCCCGTAATTGGTCATAACGATAAACACCTGCTGTTTGTCGTTGGCACGCATCCACCGTAACAACTCTATGCTTTCACCGTCGGGGAGGCGTAGGTCGGCAACGACAATATCATCCACCTCTGACTTTGCCAATAGTTTCTTGGCAGTGGCAAGATTATATGCCGACATAGTATCGAAGCTGTCTTTCTTCAGCAGGTTGCAGACATAATCGTTATAGACGGGGTTGTCCTCAATCACAAATACTTTCATCCGACAACCTCCTTTCCTTTTGCGCAAGTTCTATGATAACTGTTCCCATACGAAGCATGGCATCCACGCATTTCCGCAATTCCATTTCGGAACATTCAGATTCTTGATGCAGCAGTTCATACAGGTTCCACAAGGGTTTGTCAGCACGGATAACAGCCCATGAACTTCGCTGACGGTGCATCCATTCGTCCAACGCCTTGCGGTCATTCCTCTCCATGATTTCCCGGACAGCCTGCATATCCTTTTCTGTTTCGGTTATCAAACGGTCGAGCATCGCCCGTTTGTCACCATATGCAAGCAGAGAGGACAAGTCGGGAAGTTCATCCTTGTCCGTACTTGTCAAAAGGCATTTGTCTGATACAGCAACCAGTTCGGAAATGGAAAATGGCTTGAACAGGCAGGCGGTAAATCCATTTTCCAACAGCTCCTCTTCGCTGCAACTGCCGGAGGCGGTCGCCACGACAATGGGAATCTCTTTCGAGTTGCTGACACTTGACGAGCGTAACAACTCCAACACCTCATAGCCGTTAATCTCCGGCATTTTCATATCGGTTATCATGAGGTCGTATGTGTGCTGCCGCATGGCTTCCATTGCATCGCCAATAGTGGTGAACGTGTCGCAATGCACACCTATACCAGCATACATTTCCTTTGTCATGGATAATACCATCGGATTGTCGTCCAATACGATGACAGAATAAGGTCTTTCTATATGAGCCAGACTTTCTGCGGCTGTCTGTTCTTCAATACCAATATCGGCAGTGTTCATTGGCAACTCCACAGTAAAACGACTGCCTTCTCCTTTTTCGCTTTCCAAGCGTATAGTGCCGCCAAGCATCCCGACTATCTGTTTCACAATGCTTAACCCCAATCCGAAACCGTCTTGCGTGGCGGCGTTGGAAAGCCGCTCGAACGCTCCGAACACTCGCTGTTGTTCTTCCGCACTCATGCCGGTTCCGGTGTCCTCTACTACAAGGGTCAGCCTATTGCCGTCATAGCTTATGACAAGTGAAACGCTTCCGGCATTCGTGAACTTGACGGCATTGCCCAGCAGGTTGTCGCATATCTGTATGATGCGCTCCTTGTCGCCATTCAGGATAATACCCTCCGGGCACTCGATGGTAAGTTTAAGATCTTTTGCTTCTGCTTGTTGCGTAAACTCCGTTTGCAACAGCTCCGCGATGTTTTCCAAACGAAACGGACGGACATTCGCCTGTTCCTTGCCGCTGTCCAAGCGGAAGAAGTCAAGCAGGGAGTTGAGCATGTCGGTCATTCTCTTGGAGGCTTGCAGGATATTGTCCGCATAACCGCTTATCTTTTCTTCTTCGTTGTCCTGCATCAGTTCCGCATATCCATGTATGGCAGTCAGTGGTGTGCGTAGCTCGTGGGTGATGGTGTGCATCGCTTTCTTGCGTGAGGCTATCAACGATTCGTTTTGTTTTACTGACTTTTGCAGTTGCCCGATTAAATCTGTTGTCTTACGTTTGTACTGCTTGATGCGGGTGGCATAGCGGTGAATGATGATGTATGAAATAATGAGCAACAGCAGCATGACACCCGTTATGATACCTACCTGCAAGAACGACTTTTCACGCATAGCGGATATTTCCGCCTCACGTTCCTGCAAGTCAGCCTGCACCTTGTGGTCCATCTGCTGGATAAGGGTTTGCAGTTGGCGGTTCAGTTCCGCATTGCGGCTGGCAAGGCTGTCGGCATATTCCGACAGACGATGGCTTTGGGCACGTTGTTGCGCTATCATATCACGGTTCAGTGTGTAGAGCATCGTGGTGGTCGTCGTCGGAGGTGCTTCCTGTTTCTTGCCGAACAACCCGAGAAAACCTTTCCTCCTCTGTTTCTTCGGCTCTTCCTGCCTGCTCGTTTGCACTATCACCGGCACCTGCTTGGCTATCCGGCGGTTGATGTCCGCCTGTTGTTCCAGAGCCTCCATGATGGCGCACAGCCGCTTTTCCTTGTCCTCCAGCAAGTGGCGCACGCTGTCTATGCGCACCGATTCGTAATGGCTCTTGAAGCGGCAAAGCATACTATCCACCGTCATCCGTTGCCGCCGGTATGCCGCCACATCCTTATCGTCCCATTCCAGCACCGACTCGCCCAAAAGAGACAACTCCACCACACCCACATACGCATCGTGTGTTTCCTTGCGGAAGCGGTTGATTTCACGGTTCTCCCGTTCCAGCAACTCCAAGTCGCGCCATTCTCCGAGCCACGTGCAGATGATGCCGCCCACCAGCAGGACTATCAACAGATAGCCTGCGGCAAGCAGCTTGCGGAAATGCTTGGTAGTGGTAACGAATTGTTCGCTCATTTGCTGTTTGTGTAAATACCGTTATTTAAAATACGCATATAGGTCGTGGAACTTCGCAGGTTCATGGATGAGAATGGCGGCCATGCTGCCTATGACCGCCACCAGAATTATATATCCGAATAGAATTCTACTCCTCAATGAAACAACCATTCTTCCCTTATTTACAATTGTTATAATTATTAAGGCATCTGACCACCGGCGATAGATGGAATTTCTGTTAGTATGGGATTTCTCGGGATTGAGTTAAAAATTCTTTGGCCACGTATGGCTTGACTTGGAGGAGCGTTTTCATTTACATCAAGCCGATAACATCTATCGTTAAATGTTATAATTCCCCAAATACCAATTGTTCCTGGGATTCTCGCCAATCCTTCAGTAGGTTTAAAAAGAACAACATTATCTATTATTCGATTTTTAACCGCCCGATTCCATGATGTTTTAATACTATTGTTAGGCGTTGGAATATGAGCAACATACCTAATGCCATTGTGCCTAAAACTGGCCATATAACACCCCGAAAAACCTGAACTTAAAGTATCTATGCCATTTGAAGCAACGACTGCTATTCTATCCGCAATATATATGACACAGGCATAGTCTAATCTAAGAAAACGATAGTTACGGGTATATCCTTTTATTTGAAATGTCAAATTACTTTGCGTGACAATCGGAGGGGTCAAACCTACATTATAAATATTTTGATAATGAAACCGTGCAATATTTGTCATTACTGCTTGACTGTTTGGCAATCTTAATGCTTGAATCAAATTCATATATTTACTTACTGTTACTTTCGTTTGTTATAGGCTCGATACATGATGCCATTATATCCATCAGTTTAGACAGACCTTCGGTCTGCGGCTGCTGGCTGGCAGAAACATGTATCTGGTATTTTGCCGTTTGGTTGGTCATGCGGGTGTTCTCGCGGGCGGTCGTGACTTTGCCGCTGATTTCCGCATTTATAAACCAATGTTTTGCAGAAGCTTTTGCCTCTACTTCTGCGTTGGTAGTGCTTTTTACGTTTGATGTATCGGTAACCTCCATCTGGAAATCGACATCCACGCGATCTATGAGCAGGGAAGGAATAGGCACCAATCCTATAAACGGAGCCTTGACACTTTGTGACATTGTTGTCATTTTTCCATCCTGCTGTATCGGTCTTTCGACATCGAATTCCAATATACGCGCTTTATTGCCGCTTTTACCATCAAATGCAATTTGCTGGTAGAAATTCCATGCTGTCGCTGCCAATTCCTGTTGTGCTTCGGCTGCTGCAATAAGTGGAGCTGCAATAAGTTCCCGCATGGGAAGCCCCTTGAATTTGTCAGTCACGTTTGAATCTGCTTTAAGAACTGGAGAAGTTTCTCTGTTTTGAGTCTCTTCCAATGCAGCGGAGATAATTTCTTTCGCCTGTCCGCTTACATTTTCATTCAAGTTTTCCGCATTTTCTTGTTGCCCTTGGTTCTTTATTTCTTCTGCCATAACATTTGAATTTTAAAATTGTTAGATATTTTTTACAAAATCGTCAATAATTCGGGAAATGCTCTCCGGAGTCTCCTGAACCTTAAAATTGACGCAAACCTCCATGACATCATCCGCATCCGGTTTTATGTTGCTCATCTGCATCTGGAGATTGGCTCTTTGTGGGCTGGATAACAATAAGTTGTTTTCTGGAATCTGTGATTCCACGCTTCCGACCTTCGCCTTGAACTTTATCTGCACATTATCCATCGCAAGATAATGATGGGATATCAAAGCTATAAGTGGAATATCAATAGTCTTGTCTCCAACCATGATTTTTTTCGATTGGAACGTATTTGCGTTATTTGCATTTGTTCCTTCAAAAAGTCTGGTCAGATTTTGTATCTGATGATTCTGCAATGTATCTTGTGCACAGTTTACGGCGTATTGCAAACCATTCATAATATCAGAGAATGAATTGGTTTGAACACTGTCCGGCTCATCGTCATTATTTTTCTTGTCTCTGTGAAAAAGTCCCATGTTTTTAATTTAATTACTTGATTTGTTGCCTTTAATGAGCACCAATCTTGACAATGTCCGGCTTACAGCTTCCATATTTACACTGGAGTCTATATTATTATTAACAATGCCTTGATGCCAAAACCTATATGGTGGATTCTCCGTGTGTTCCAGCACGTCCTCCTTTTTTTATTGGGGTTATACTTCGGTTAATGTTCGTTGCGGGCGGAACATTTCCGCCCGCAACGGCTTACTGCTTCCTCAAGGTAGGCAATGCTCCTTTAAGTTCGTAACGCCACTCTGAGCCTGCGTTCTGCAAGGCGGTGTTCATGGCATCAACGGCTTTCTGCCAGGTAACGTCAGTGCCGTCCACCTTCGTGGCTCCGGTGCTTTCCCTATTGTAGCCGATGCCTTGTTCATGATTGTTCTTCCAATAGCAGGCGGTCACGGTGGTGTAGTTATTTCCCAAAAAGCCGCCGATATGTACATAGCCAGTGCTACTACCCGTACTGGTTACGTTGCCCGTGGCATAGCAGGCAAGGAGGCTGCTTCCTGCGTTCATTCCCACCAGACTGCCGCCAGCGATATTCTTTGCGGGGTTTATTTCTATGGTCACGTTGCCCGTGGCATAGCAAGCGGTCAGGGTGGCACTCGAATTCGTCTGACCTGCCACGCCGCCGACATCGACCGTTCCCTTCACTGTGGCCGAGGAACTGCATCCGGTGATGGAACCGCCTATTTGAACACCCACCACACCGCCGACATACACCGTGCCGCTGACGCTGCCCGACACCGAGCAGTTTTCAATGGTGCCATCGCTATATCCTGCCACACCGCCGGCAAAGCCCGAACTGCGATTGCTTGTTATCTGTACGTCCTCCATCATCACGTTCTTCACCGTACCAGCATAACCGATAGAGCCGAACAGACCCACAAATTGGTCATTTGTCGTAACGGTCAGCCCCTTGATGGTATGACCGCCACCGTCGAAGGTGCCGGTGTATTTGTTGCTGAAACTTGTGCCTATCGGCGTCCAGTTTTTGCCTGTGAGGTCGATGTCGGCGGTGAGGGTAATGTTAATGTCGGTCTTACCTCCGTTCACTAATTTGGCTATATTCATCAGACCATCGGCGGAGGTCACGGTGTAGCTGCCGTTGCTCTCTATGGTATAGCCCAGGTCTTTTGCCGCAGCGAGGGAGACGGTGTAGGTATATTCACCGCCCGCCTGCCAGTCGGTAGCATTCTTCATCTTATAAACGAAGGTCTTGCCGTTAGTGAAGGTGCAGACGATGAAGGCCGTGCCAGCTGCCACATTTTGCGGGGCTACGATGGCGGTGTAGGTGTTGCTGCCCTTGTCATACGGGACGATTATATCCGGGTTGTCGCCTTCGGTGGAGAGTCCCGTCAGCTGCACGGATGCCAGCCCCTCGGTGTAGTCCGTCAGAACGATGGTCACTCGCGCCGTGCGGTGGGTGAAGCGGAGCGTGGGGCTACCGTAGGTCACATTCTGTCCGTTGGCTACGATGAGGTCGCTGCCCTCAAAGTCCTTCTGGGCACTTTGGTTGGCTTTTACCTTTACCGCAGGCGGAGTTGTCTCGCCAGCGGTGTAGGGCCACCACGCTGTGACTGTGATGTCGTTGTGGTTGGTCCAGTAGTACGGGTCGGTGGAGGTCAGCGTGGCGCTTGTGTTGTCGGCGGTGGAGGGCGTCACGTTGTACGTCTTCACCGTGCCGTCCATCAGAACTGCCACGCTCTGCACACCCTCCCAATTGCCGTCCGCTGGGGCACGGGTGCCGACGGTGGCTGTCGCGACGGGATTCAGCCCCGTGGCGGTGAAGACGATGGGTGTGCCTTCCGCCCCTTCTGGTAGGAAGCCCGCTTCGTCCTGTGTGCAGGAGGCAAGGCCGAGCAGCAGGGCGAGGGCTGCGAATATATGAATGGTTGTTCGTTTCATGATGCGTGTTGTTTAGGGTTCGTTATTGTTTCTTTTGCAGTACGGGCAGGCCGCCGGTGCCGAGTGCCCACTGGTAGTCGTTGCCGGTGAGGGCGGTGTTCATGGCATCAACGGCTGTCTGCCATTTCACGGTCGCGCCGTCCACCTTCGTGGCATCTACCGTTCCTCCTTCATTACGGAATGCTCCTTGCCCGACATTGCCTCCCCAATAGCAGGAAGTTATAGTAGCGTAGTTATAACGCACTATAGCTCCAGATTCATAATCTTTCAATGTGCCGTTGAACCAGCAAGCGGTGATACTGCCATAATTTAAATCGGCTATACCACAAGTTCTACCATATGCAGAAATTTCTCCCGTCACAGAGCAGGCAATGATTTGACCCTCATTTTGATCCACTATTCCAGCTGCTGATCCATTGCTGCCATACAGATTCACATCTATGAGTTGTAGGTTCTTTATCACACCACGGTGATTTAATAACCCAAAAAGTTCAGTAGTCGCTGCTGAAAAGTTTAATCCCTTAATGCGGTGTCCCTGCCCATTAAAGACGCCGGAGTAGCCAGGCCATGTGCCTATCTGTGTCCATTCCTTACCCGTCAGGTCGATGTCGTCGGTGAGGGTACAATTTATCGATTCGTCTTTTTGTGCGGCTTCGTTCCATGCCAGCAGGCCCTTGGCGTTATAGACCATGTAACTGCCGTCGTTCTGTATAGAATAGCCCAAATCCTCAGCCTCGCCGCTCTCGCCGCCGCCGTCAGTCCAGCTACCGATGGTGCAGCCCTCTAACGTCAGACCGGTGGCGTTCACCTTGACGGTATAGGTATAGTTGTTGCCCGCCTGCAGTGCGCCTTCGGGCATGGTGAGTGTGGCATGATATTCCTGACCTTTGTAATTCACAACCAACGGCAGGGATGCAACTGTCTGCGGGAAGAGGATGATCGATGACGTGAGATTGCCGTCTGCCAGATTCATGGCCAGTTCTCCGGTCTGTGCCCCGTCGTCTGCGGTGGCAATACCGTCGGCCGTGTTGAACGTACCGGTGAGTAACAATCCGTCCAGCGTGTAACGTTCAGGCTTGACCACGTTGAATTCCACACCATCGCCCGCCTCGAAGGTAAGGGTTATCTGGCTCATGCGGTGGTGGAAGGAGTTGTCTTCACCGCCTTTGGCGGTTTTGTCGGTGAAGCTTACTACCGGGTTGTTTTTGTCTCCCGTGGCTCCTGAAGCAAAGAGGAAGTCGATGGCAGGCTGGTTCTGCTGCGCCGTGGCATCGGTCGTGGCTGCGAGGATGCCTCCCGTCGTGTTGTACGGATAGTAGGCGCGGAAAGTATGGGGATTTGTATCTTCGATATAGATGACCTTTCCTTCTGCCTCAAATTTCCCGTTCTTCAGGATGAAAGGCACGTTGCCGTACTGGGAATCGTTGCCGATGTCGGTGATGCCGATACGGTCGCCGCCAGTCCAGGTGGTTCCGCTGGCGCGGGTGGCGGGGGCGATGTCGGCGGTAAACTGGGCGGCCACGGGGTCACCGTTCAGGTTCTCGTTGTCGTTGTTGCAGGCTACCAGTGTGAGGGCAAGCGCTGCAAGTGCAAAAAATCTTGTCTTCATTATATCTATAATTTTATTATTTACAAATCAGCATTTACATCATCACCTTTCACTTCTTCCCAGCCGTTGATTTCGGCTCCGTCCACTTCCATGCCTTCGGGAGTCTCAACCAGCGTTCCGCCGAGGGTCAGCGATTCGCCCTTTCCTGTGTTGAAGGCCGCGAGAGCTTCCGTAAGGTCGCTTTTCAGCGTGGTGGGGGTCGGGTTGCCGTCCGCATAGCGGATTTCAGCCGTCAGCAGTTGTTCCGTGCCAGTCACACCCAGCAACCGCACCGTGGCTTTCCACTTGCCGGCATCGTCACCTTCGGTAATCTTGGTGAAGAGCAGCACGACGTTCGAAGCGGCTCCGTAGGTATCGGTAGCGAAGTCGAGTGTTCCGGCTGCACCCGTCAGATGGGCAACAATCTCCGTGATGCGTCCGGCGGCATCACCCGTCGGTTTGACGACAAGCGTCAGTTCGCGTACCTGCTGCTTCATTGCGGCGGTCAGCGGATAGTCCTTGTCTTTCTCGATGGTCACCTGTTCCGTATAGGTGAAGAACCATCCCGGGGCATTGTTCACAAAGGCATCCGTGCCTGCCCGGTTTCCCGTGGCTGCGGCAATGGTGGCTGTGGTGCCGTTCACCGTGATTCCTTCAGCCGGGTTCCACACCGCAAGGGTGTAGCTGCCCGGAGCAAACAGATGGTCGGGGGCATGGGTGGCGGAAGTCTCCGTACCCGTATAGTCACCCATGGTGACCGTCCATGTGGCAGGTATGTCGATACCCTCACCGCGGGCCGACCAGTCGGCTGTCACCGCAATCTTCCCGTAGTCGGGATGCGGCGTGTCATAAAGCGTGTCCTTCACGCAGGAAGAGAGCAGCACGGCGGCTGCCATTCCCATCATAT
>OHEP01001853.1_pt1 | contig 10228 bp, 5 predicted proteins | sample 1567271 | NCBI WGS metagenome assembly OHEP01 (sample SAMEA3879577, study PRJEB24766) | human gut metagenome | biome: human-associated habitat; feature: feces | place: USA | collected 1985/1987
CCCGATTTCACAAGGAGGTTCGAATGTATCCGGTGGACAGAAGCAGAGACTTTCTATTGCAAGAGCAATCGCAAAGCACCCGCAGGTATTTATTTTTGACGACAGTTTTTCTGCCCTTGACTATAAGACGGATGTAACACTCCGCCGTGCGCTGGCTGAAAAGACAAGCGGAAGTACGGTGCTGATCGTTGCACAGAGAATCAGCACGATCCTGCATGCAGAGCAAATCATAGTATTGGACGAAGGCAAAGTGGCAGGTAAGGGAACTCATGCGGAGCTTCTCAAGAACTGTCCGGTATACCGTGAAATCGCAGAATCCCAGCTGTCCAGGAAAGAGTTAGAAGCAGCGTTAAATGAGCAGACAGATGGAAAGGAGGATCAGATTCATGGCTAGAATGCATGGCGGTCGAAGACCGAATGAAAAAGCAAAAGACTTCAAAGGAACAATGAAGAAACTGATCCGCTACATGGCAATTTACAAAGTACAGGTATTTTTCGTAGCCGTGTTTGCTATCTGTGGAACAATATTCAATATTGTCGGACCGAAGATTTTAGGAAAAGCAACGACAGAGATTTTCAATGGACTTGTAAGTAAAGTTTCCGGTGGAGACGGAATGAATTTCGGTAAAATCGGACAGATTCTGCTGACTGTTCTTTGCCTGTATGTGATCAGCGCAATCTGCAGTTTTGTGCAGGGATATTTGATGACGGGGGTGTCTCAGAAGACAACCTACCGTTTGAGAAGAGAAATCGCCGAGAAGATCAACCGCATGCCGATGAGCTATTTTGACACAAAGCCGGTAGGTGAAGTGCTTTCCCGTGTAACAAATGATGTTGACACACTTGGACAGAGCCTGAACCAGAGTGCGACTCAGATGATCACATCGGTTACAACTCTGATTGGTGTATTTATCATGATGTTGTCAATCAGCCCGCTGATGACAGTGATTGCAGTTTTGATTCTTCCGCTTTCTGCCGGATTGATCGGATTCGTAATGAAACATTCACAGAAATATTTCGTAGGGCAGCAGACATACCTTGGAAATGTGAATGGACAGGTAGAAGAAATCTATGGTGGTCATAACATCATCAAGGCATTTAATAAAGAAGAGGAAGTAATTGAAGTATTCAATGAAACAAATGATAAGCTGTATGATTCCGCATGGAAATCCCAGTTCTTTTCCGGTTTGATGATGCCTGTAATGCAGTTTGTAGGAAACTTGGGTTACGTGGCAGTGGCAATCCTTGGAGGATATCTGACAATTAAGGATGTGATCGAGGTTGGAGATATCCAGTCCTTTATTCAGTATGTACGTAACTTTACACAGCCATTGCAGCAGATCGCACAGGTGGCGAATATGCTTCAGTCAACAGCTGCAGCATCAGTCTTCGAGTTCCTGGAAGGACCGGAAGAAGATCAGACAGTAGAGAATCCGGTTTCTGTAGAGAATCTTCAGGGAAATGTTGAATTTGAGCATGTACGTTTTGGATATAATGAAGATAAGATCATCATTAATGACTTCTCAGCGGATGTGAAAGAAGGCCAGAAGATCGCAATTGTTGGTCCGACAGGAGCCGGAAAGACAACAATGATCAAATTGCTCATGCGTTTCTATGATGTGAATGGAGGTTCGATCAAGATTGACGGACATGATGTCCGGGACTTCAATAGAAGTGAACTCCGTGAAATGTTCGGAATGGTTCTGCAGGATACCTGGCTGTTCCATGGTACGATCAGTGACAATATCCGTTACGGAAAACTGAATGCGACAGAGGAAGAAGTGATTCAGGCAGCGAAGGCGGCACATGTGCATCGTTTCATCCAGACACTTCCGGGTGGATACAATATGGAACTGAATGAAGAAGCAAGTAATGTATCCCAGGGACAGAAACAGCTCCTCACAATTGCAAGGGCAATCCTTGCAGATCCGAAGATCCTGATTTTGGATGAGGCGACAAGTTCCGTTGATACCCGTACAGAAGAAATGATCCAGAAAGCGATGGACAATCTGATGAAGGGAAGAACAAGCTTTGTTATTGCCCACCGTTTGTCAACCATTCGTGATGCCGATCTGATCCTTGTTATGAAGGACGGAGATATCATTGAGCAGGGAAATCATGAGGAACTTCTTGCAAGAGGCGGTTTCTATGCAGATCTGTATAATTCTCAGTTCGAAAGTACGACAGAGATCGCGTAAAATAATAAGAAACTCTATTATCTCTTCCGGATTAGAATATGGCAGGGATAATAGAGTTTTTTCTATAAAGGATTAGCTAAAAATTCAATCGTATATTGTTCAAGTGAAGCAAGAAGCTTATCAAGTGGAAATACTTTAAGATCATTTACTGCATCCACGGTAACACTGAGATATCCATGCAATGAATCCAGGACTTGTTGTACATTTCCATACTGAATTTCATTGATCCCTGGATTTATTATCTGTGCGTTCAGATCGAGTGGAATGTGATAGCGGTTTACAAGATAAGTATTCATCTTTGTATAGTCCCCGTAATAATATTCCTCAGTAAGATATTTTTCAAAAGGGATATAAGTCTGGAAATTTCTGATATAAACGGTCGCAATCTCTTCTTTTATATCTGTAATCTGTCCGGTTTCATCATAAAAATCAACAATCTCCGGAATAAAATCCTTGAAAAACCGACGGTCGATATATAAATGAAAATAGTAGCCCAAAACACTGGAATCAGAAAGAAGAGAGGCGTATTTAGCAGTAAAACGTGTTAAATCCGGAAATACCATCATCTTATCACGATAAACAGGATTCCGGAAATGTGAAAGCTCTTTTTGGTCTGTCGCATCCGGTAGAAGATTCCCGATCAGAAAATCATTTACAGATTGAATCGGATAAGGAAAATCAGGGTACTCGTGAAGATGGCTTCGCAGCATCTGGGCTGCAGTTAAATGTAAAATAAAACCAGGCATGAGAAAATCCTTTCATATATAAAGCTGATATTATCTTAACATGAAATGAGTATATTATACAAGCGAGCTGATACAGGAGTAAAATAAGTCCTTTTTGTCATGTCACGAATTTGATATTTTGAGTTCTTATTTTGTATATTAATGTGTTCTGATTTGATATTCTTTTATCACAGTAAAGATAGAATTGCAGATAGTAGGAATGGCTGCAATTTGTTTATAATAAGTGTGATAGGAGAATGTGAAGTATGAAATATGGTTTTTTTGACGAATCGAAAAAAGAATATGTGATCACAAGACCGGATACACCGGCACCTTGGGTGAACTATCTTGGATCTCCAGAATATGGAGCAATTATTTCTAATAATGCAGGTGGATATAGCTTTGCAAAATCAGGAGCGAACGGAAGAATTTTAAGATATATCTTCAATCAGTTTGACCAGCCGGGAAGATATATCTACTTAAGAGATCAGGAGAGTGAAGATTATTGGTCAGCTTCCTGGCAGCCGGTAGGAAAAGATCTGAATTCTTATAAGAGCGAATGTCATCATGGTACAGCATACACAAAGATGATGGCTGATTATAGCCAGATCCATTCAGAAGTAAGATACTATGTTCCGCTGAATCAGTCTTATGAAGTGTGGAATCTTGCAGTGACAAATACCTCAGATCGCATGCGCAAGATCAATGTAACAGGCTATGCAGAATTTACAAACAACAGCAATTACGAGCAGGATCAGGTAAATCTTCAGTACTCTCAGTTTATTACAAGAACAGTGTTCCGTGGAAACCGTGTGCGGCAGATGATCCATGCCAATCTGGATCAGCTGGAAGATGGAAAAGATGTGGATGACAAGATCGTTGTTGACCGTTTCTTCGGACTTGCAGGTGCAAAGGTTGATTCCTGGTGTGGAAGCAGGGAAGGTTTCCTTGGAAGATATCATGGATACAACAATCCGGTCGGAGTGGAAGATGGTATTTTAAATTGTGAAGGGAATTATAATGAAAATGGATGTGGAGCATTAGCTACGATCCTGACTTTATATCCGGGAGAGACAAAAGAAATAGCATTTCTTGTTGGTATGAAAGAAGATGCTGATGCAGAAACAATCATGTCTCGTTATGAGAATTGTGAAACAATCTGCAGAAATGAACTGGAAGAACTGATCCAGTACTGGCATGGACATCTGTCCCATTTCCAGGTGAAGACACCAAGCGAAGAATTTAATACAATGATCAATACATGGAATGCATATAACTGCTTTATGACATTTATCTGGTCACGTGCTGCATCCTTTACATATTGTGGACTGAGAAATGGATACGGTTATCGTGACACAGTACAGGATATCCAGGGTGTGATCCATCTGGCACCGGAGATGGCAGTAGAGAAGATCCGCTTCATGCTTTCTGCACAAGTAAATAATGGTGGAGGGCTTCCACTTGTAAAATTCACACACAATCCGGGACATGAGGATACACCGGATGATGCTTCTTATGTGCAGGAGACAGGACACCCGGCTTATCGTGCAGATGATGCGCTGTGGCTGTTCCCGACAGTATACAAATACATTTCCGAGACGGGAAATCTGGAATTTATCGATGAAGTGATTCCGTTTGCAAATAAAGAAGAAGGTACCGTGTACGAGCATTTGAAACGTGCAGTAGATTTCTCCATGAATCATCTTGGAAAGCATGGTATGCCGGCAGGCCTTTATGCTGACTGGAATGACTGTTTAAGACTCGGAAAAGATGGAGAGTCAACCTTCGTTGCATTACAGTTCTACTATGCAATGACAATTTTGAAGGAATTTGCTGAGTATAAGAAAGACACAGAATATCTGAATTATCTGGAGGAAAGTCAGAAGAAGCTGGAAAAACTGATCCAGGATCTCTGTTGGAACGAAGACCGCTTTATTCGTGGCTTCACAGAGGATGGTGAAGTGATCGGACAGCGCACAGATCCGGAGGCAAATATGTGGCTGAACCCACAGAGCTGGTCTGTGATCAGCGGGCTTGCAAATGAAGCGCAGGCAGATCTTGCACTTCAGAATGTATATGACAAACTGAATACAGAATATGGAGCAATCCTGATGGACCCTCCGTATCATGCACATGCATTTGAAGGTGCACTGGCTGTGATCTACAATGCCGGAACAAAGGAAAATGCAGGAATTTTCTCACAGTCTCAGGGATGGATCATTCTTGCAGAGGCGCTTCGTGGACACGGAGAGAGAGCATTTAACTATTTTATTGAAAATGCACCGGCTGCACAGAATAATCGTGCAGAGATCAGAAGACTTGAACCATACTGCTATGGACAGTTTACAGAAGGAAAACACAGCCCGAACTTCGGCCGTTCTCATGTACACTGGCTGACAGGAACAGCATCTACGGTTATGGTGGGATGTGTAGAAGGAATTCTCGGAATGCGGCCAGACTTCTATGGACTGAAGATTGCTCCGTCAGTACCGAAAGAGTGGGAGGAATTTGAAATCGAAAAAGATTTCAGAGGTTCACATTTACATATCGTTGTGAAAAATCCGGGGCATGCAGAGTCAGGATGTGAAAAACTTTTCGTAAATGGAGAACAAATGAAAGATAATTATATTCCACAGGAGAAGTTAACAAAGACAACAGAGGTAGAATTATTCCTTTCTTAAATGAAATGACGAGGGACTGGACATGAGAAAAATCAATTTTACAGATAAAAACGGAACATTTACGATTACAAATCCGGAAAATTATAGTGGACTTTACTTACCACTGGCAGGAGAAGAAGGTCTGAAATCCAGTATTACACCAACTTTAGGGGGAGATAGTAAAACGGACCAGAATCATTTCCTTCTCGAACCTGTCAGCATTGAAAACCTTCACAATAACCGTGGCACCAGAAATTTCTGGTGTCGGGTAGAAGGAAAAGGCTACTGGTCAGCATGTGGAGTTTCAGCGGAGCAGGAGTTTGATAAATATACAGACAGACAGGATGAAAGCACTCTGGAAGCAGGAATGATGTGGCAGAAGTTGACAAGAACTTCAAAAAAATATGATCTTCGGTCAGAAATCACATCCTTTGTTTCTATTGATGGCACAACAGAGATCCAGTTGATCAAGATTACAAATCTTTCGGAAGAAGAACAGGAAGTAACACCGATCGTTGCTATTCCGATTTATGGAAGAAGCGCAGATAATATCCGCGACCACAGACATGTCACATCACTTCTTCACAGAATTGACACGAAAGAATGTGGCGTAGAAGTTACACCAGTATTATCCTTTGATGAGCGTGGACATCAGAAAAATGATACGACTTATTTTGTATATGGTTTTACAGCAGAAGGAAATGCCCCGAAGGAGTTTTATCCGACTGTTGAAAGCTTTATTGGAGAGGGAGGTTCTTTCCTGATTCCGGAAGCAGTACGTGTAGAAAAAACGGGATGTACCGCAGGCTGCCATCTGGAGGGGAAAGAGGCTGTTGGGGCATTCAGGTTTGAACGCAGAAAATTAAAAGCAAATGAATCAATAGAGTATGTTGTTCTTGCCGGAGCAACGGGAGAAAAGGCTTCCATTTCAAAAATCTGTACTTCATTTGGTACGAAGGAGCAGGCGGAAAATGAGCTTGCCAAAGTGAAAAAGTATTGGACAGAAAAAGTAAATGTAGAGTTTGAAACCGGTGATGAAGCCACAGACAATTATCTGAAGTGGATTTGCTTCCAGCCAATTTTAAGAAGAATTTATGGATGTTCCTTCCTTCCATATCACGATTATGGAAAAGGAGGAAGAGGCTGGAGAGATCTCTGGCAGGATTGCCTTGCACTTCTGATTATGGATCCCTCAAACGTCCGTCAGATGATCGTGGATAATTATGGCGGAGTAAGAATTGATGGAACAAATGCGACAATCATCGGAAATAAGCAGGGTGAGTTTATTGCAGACAGAAACAATATTACACGTGTCTGGATGGATCATGCATTCTGGCCATTTGTAACGACTCGTCTGTATCTGGATCAGACAGGAGATATGGAGGTTCTGTTTGAAAAGGTTCCGTATTTTAAAGATTTGCAGTCTATGAGAGGTACTGCACATGATAAGCTTTGGAACAGCGAATATGGACAGAAGCAGAAAACAGAAAGAGACCACATTTATTTCGGAACAGTTTTGGAGCATATTCTTTTACAGAATCTGTGTGCGTTCTATGATGTAGGAGAGCATAATGAAATGCGTCTTCATGGTGCCGACTGGAATGATGCACTGGACATGGCATGGGAGAAGGGTGAAAGTGTTGCATTTACCTGTGCTTATGCCGGAAATTTGAGAAATATTGCAAAAACACTCCGTCAGTTGGAAGAAATCAGTGGAAGCAGCAAGATTGAAATTGCACATGAGATGGAAGATCTTCTTGCAGGAAGCGTGGAACTGTATGAAGATGCAGCACGTAAGCAGGCACTCCTTGCAGGATACGCAAAGAAATGTGAACATAATATCAGTGGAGACACAATTGTTGTAAGATTGGATCAACTTGCGGCTAATCTTGAGGGAAAAGCAGATTGGATGATGAAAAACATCCGTGCCAACGAATGGGTGAAGGATGGAGAAGATGGCTGGTTTAATGGCTATTATGATAACCATGGAAGAAAAGTAGAAGGCGTTATGGATGAAAGCGTGAGAATGATGCTGACCGGACAAGTATTTGCCATTATGAGTGGAACGGCAACAGAAGATCAGGTGGAATCTATCTGCAGGAGTGCAGACAAGTATCTTTATGATCAGAAAGCCGGCGGATACCGTTTGAACACAAACTTCCATGAGGAAAAATTTGATCTTGGAAGAATGTTTGGATTTGCTTATGGCGAGAAAGAGAATGGAGCAGTGTTCTCACATATGGCTGTTATGTACTCAAATGCATTGTACCAGAGAGGATTTGCAAAAGAAGGAAATAAAGTACTTCAGGCACTTTTAGATGCAGCAATGGAATTTGATAATAGTAAGATGTATCCTGGACTTCCGGAATATTTTGATAATCAGGGAAGAGGCCTCTATGCATATCTGACGGGCGCTGCAAGCTGGTATATGCTTACCATGATCACAGAAGTGTTTGGGGTGAAAGGAGATTGCGGTGACTTGAAGATTGCACCTGCACTTATGCCGGAACAGTATAATCAGGATGGAAAAGCAGTACTTAAGATGACATTTGCCGGAAGGAACTTTGAGATTATATTCTATAATAAAGAAAAGAAAGAATTTGATCAGTTGAAGATCCAGAAAGCAGCTTGCGATGGAAAAGCATTAGAAATAACAGCCGAAAGGTGTACAATACTTTCAAAGAGAGAGATTCAGATGCTTTCAGTGAAAGAGACACATAAGATTGAAATTGAATTAGTATAATCGACAGATTAAAAAGATAAAAATACTGTCAGAAAGAGAATTGCTTTCTGACAGTATTTTTTGTGGGAAAATCTGCGGATTCTTCTGTGAAGAAATCTGATTTTACCACATGTTTTTATAGTATTTGTCCCGGTACTTCTTTGGAGTGAGACCGGTAAAGTTCTCGAATGTCTGGATGAAGTGACTCTGTGAAGAAAATGCAAGATAATTTGCGATATCTACAATTGATTTGTTTGAGTATCGCAGCAGATGAGTTGCTTTTTCTATCTTCTGTTCACGGATATAATCGCTGACAGAGACTCCCAGATTCTGCTTGAAAATGCGTGAAAGATAATTCGTGGAAAGTCCGGTGTGGTCAGCAAGAACCTGAATCGTGATTCTTTCTTTGATGTGACTGTAAATATAATCAACACATTGCATAACGGGTTTTGATAAAATGGAACTCTTTTTCTGAAGAATCATCTTACCTGTAAAATCCTTTGCCATCTCATGGTGAAGATCTGCAACCTGGCGGATCGTTTTGCAGGAATCCATCTTCAGAATATAGAAGTCACTGAGCCTGTAAGCATGCTCTGGTTCGAGCCCACCGTCGATACAATAACGGGTCAACATTGCAGTGGTGACAACAAAATGATATTTTATATTAGTAAGCGCATTACGGGATAGAACACCCGTTCCTTCCAGGCGAATAAATTCATCTTCGGAACAGTTTTTAATGACTGTTTCCATGTCGCCGGAGCGTACAGCATTATAGAAAGAATATTCTATAGTTGGTGATCTGTGAAGAGTTTCTAATTCGCTGTTTTCGAGTTCTGTATTGTACCATTCATTAGATAAAGTCATAAAAAACCTCCTTTTTTATATTATGACATGAATTTGACATTTTGTTAAGATAAATAATATAATCGGAGGAAAAAAGATGGTATATTTAGTTCAACAACAAGAAAAGCATAGCAGAGTGCTTAGATAAAGGAGGATTTATAAATGAAAAAGAGAGTTGTTGCGATTCTTATGGCAACAGTAGTTGCTGTTGGATCACTTGCCGGATGTGGAAGCAAAGGGGGAAATGGCGGAGAGGCCAGTACAGAAGAAGGAAAGGTAATTAACATTTATTCTTGGAATGATGAGTTCCGTGAGAGACTGGAAGCTATATATCCTGAAGTTGAGTCAACATCCAAAGATGGAACTGTTACAACATTGAAAGATGGAACAGAGATCCACTGGATCATCAATCCAAACCAGGATGGTGTTTATCAGCAGAAACTTGATGAGGCACTTATGAAACAGGCAGATGTTGATACAGATGATAAAGTAGATATCTTCCTGTCAGAGACAGACTATGTATACAAATATACAGATGCTGAAGCAGACACAGCAGTACCACTGAAGGATCTTGGAATTGATCCGGATAAAGATCTTGCAGATCAGTACGACTTCACAAAAACAACAGCATCTGATGCAGACGGGGTTCAGAGAGGATCTACATGGCAGTGCTGCCCGGGAACAATGGTTTACCGTCGTGATATTGCAAAAGAGGTATTCGGAACAGACGATCCGACTGCTGTAGGTGAAAAAGTAAAAGACTGGGCTGCTATGAAACAGACAGCAGAAGAATTGAAGCAGAAAGGATATTATGCATTTGCTTCTTATGCTGATACATTCCGTCTCTATGGAAACAACATTTCTAATTCATGGGTAAAAGATGGAGACACAAAGGTTACAGTTGATCCAATGATCATGCAGTGGATTAATGATTCAAAAGAATGGCTGGATGCAGGATATCTGAACAAAACTGTAAAAGGTCAGTGGAACGATGACTGGAACAAAGCTATGAGCTCTGACTCCAAAGTATTCGCATTTCTGTTCCCGGCATGGGGAATTGACTTTACCCTGAAACCAAAC
>OHEP01001854.1_pt1 | contig 10226 bp, 6 predicted proteins | sample 1567271 | NCBI WGS metagenome assembly OHEP01 (sample SAMEA3879577, study PRJEB24766) | human gut metagenome | biome: human-associated habitat; feature: feces | place: USA | collected 1985/1987
GACAACGTTCTATCGGCGGGCGAAGGAGTATATGGAGACAAAATAAAAGTGCCATAAAGTATACTTAATGGCACTAAAAATTACAATTGTATTCTAGCATATGCATCTATATTTATCAACATAATTAGGCAATTTATGACAAGAATTTGATAAATCAAAATGCATAATGTATCAATTTTTCCAGATTCAAAGATACCAAAAAGTATACATTATGAAAAAAGGGTGATGAACATGGCGGAAAATGTTTTAAGAATCGAGGCGAAAAGATATAGAGAGGACTCGGTCGTGATGTCTGCGAGAATCCCGAAGGATATGTTACAGGATATTGATTTTGTAGCAAAGGAGTCCGGCAGAACACGAAATGAGATTGTAACTATGTTTTTAGACTTCGCATTAAAAAATACGGAGATTATAGATAAACAATAAAGGGGAGGTAATTTATTATGTCAAAATTCGCGATAGCGTGTCCGAACTGTGGGAAATTCGCAGAGGCAAGTACAGGATTTTTTGCAAGAAAGAAGATCGACTGTTCCTGCGGATACACAATTGATGTTCGCACTGACAAGATGACATCAAGAAAATGTCCACACTGTGGGAATCAGGTTGTATTTGATCAATCAAAGGGTGAGAGTGCGGTTTGTCCGGTATGTAGAGAGAAAATCAATACGATTTCAGATAAGGTAGAGGAATTTTCCTGTGCGCAATGTGGTATCCGTTTGATGACGGCAAGAAATGCATCGACCTATGTCTGCCCGGTTTGTGATTATGAGAATAACGTGCAGGAGCGCGTGATGGCGGAGAAAATCAAGACAGATGGACTGGCAAGCATCATAAAATACGAGGGCGATAATAACACATTTATCTGGAAGCATCCAATCGAAGATTTTAATTTCGGTTCCCAGTTGATCGTACATGAGAGTCAGGAGGCAATCTTCTTCAAGGATGGACAGGCTCTCGATCTGTTCGGACCCGGACGTTATACGTTGGAGACACAGCAACTTCCACTTTTGGAGAAAGTGTATTCGTTACCGACTGACACACAGGGGACATTTCATTCCGAGGTTTATTTCATCAACAAGACCGTCCAGATGTCTATCAAATGGGGAACCCCGGATAAGGTCCGGTTCATTGATCCGTTAACAGGAACGCCGCTTGCACTTGGTGCTTCTGGTGAGATGAATATTCAGGTGTCAAACTCCAGAAAATTATTATTGAAAATAGTAGGTACTATGAAAGGTATTTCGTGGGAAGAAGGACCGGGATTTACGAAGTCCCTGCAGGCGTCCTTCCGTCCATTGATTGCAAATGCGGTCAAGACCAATCTTTCTTCTGTTATTAAGAACGAAGCGATTGATATTCTGGAAATCGATGAGAAGCTCGATTTGATATCGGATAATCTGCGAGAAAAAATCCTACCGGGATTCGAGGAATATGGTTTGACGATACCGCAGTTTTATGTGACCAGTGTTGTTCTGCCGGAGGACGATCCGAATTTCAAACGTATTCGGGAATTGCATACAATCACACTTCAGACACGGGTCATTCAGGCAGAAGCAACTGTGAAAACTGCACAGGCACAGAGCGAAACACAGTATCGGACTGCACAGGAGCAGAGCAAAGCTGCAATCGAGGCGGCGAGACGAGAAGCAGAATTGCAGCGTCAGACAACAGAGACCGAAATTGCAAAAAGAGAAGCAGAGCGCCGTGTAATTGAAGCGCAGGCAGAAGCACAGGCACAACGGATGGCAGGATTGACGGAAGCTGAAATCATGAAGGCAAAAGGTTATTCCCAGAAGGATGTACTTCAGGCAGATGTTCAGAAAGCATATGCCGAAGGCATCGGCAACATGGGACCAGCTATTTCTGCCGGCGGTGGAAGTGGCATGTTGGGAGACATGCTTGGTTTAGGTGTTGGTATGGCTGCGGCAAGTGCGATTGCTCCACAGATTGGAGGGATGATGCAGGGCCTTGCAAATCCATCTATGATGCAGGGAGGTGTAACCAACCAGACGATCACACAGGCAGATACTGATAATCAGGCACCTTTCTTGTCAAGAAATACGTGGGATTGTACATGCGGACAGACAGGGAATACAGGAAACTTCTGCAGCAACTGTGGGGCGAAGAAACCGCAGGCAGAACAACCGGACACATGGGATTGTGCATGTGGACAGACAGGAAATACCGGTAAATTCTGTAGTAATTGTGGAGCCAAAAAACCGGAAGCAGAAACAAGCTGGGATTGCACATGTGGACAGACAGGAAATACAGGTAATTTCTGTAATAACTGTGGAAAGAAACGGGGTGAATAGGTATGAACAAAAAAGATCAGAGAGGATACATTGTCCTTGGAATTATATTTGTGGTATTTACTGTAGTTGCATTTGCAGTACCTTTTTCGAAGAAGGCAGGATTTTGGCTTGGGTATGTATTTGGAATAATAGCGATTGCGTTCCAATTATATATTTTCAAAATTTCTTTTGCGCAGGGAGAGGATGTAAAGAGTAAGTTTTACGGATTTCCGATCGCACGTATTGGCGTGATTTATCTGGGAACGCAAATGTTATTCAGCATATTGGAGATGGCAACAGCAAAATTCCTGTTAGCGTGGGTGGCAGTCCTTGTGAATATAGTCATGTTGGCGTTTGCTCTTGTTGGATGCATCGCTGCAGATATCATGCGGGATGAAATCGTGCGACAGGATGTAAAGCTGGAGAAAGACGTAACCAATATGCGCAGACTCCAATCGTTGTCAGCATCTCTGGTAGGACTCTGCCAAAATGAAAATGCAAGAAAACGCTGCAGGATATAGCGGACGAATTCAAGTACAGCGATCCGGTATCATCCGAACAGACAAAGGAAATGGAAGAGGATATGAAGATGCAGTTAGAGGAACTGCAAAGCGCAGTATTGGAAGGGGATGTAAACAATGTTCCAATACTGTGTGCAAAGTTAAAAAATAGATTGATTGAGAGAAATCATTTGTGTGCGACGAGTAAGTAAAGGGCTGAGAATTTGAAATGTGTTAGTAGTGTTTGTTGCGACATATAAGGAATTCTATAGCGCATGGACATATTTATGTCAGACATGGTGGAAATTATATAAGTGTTTTTTTAGAAGATCAAAATTTAAAAAAGAACATTACATCAAGAATCGTTTGCTGTCAGGCAGACTTGGATAAATGGAAAAAATATTAGAAAAATATGTGAGAGAAATTTAGAACAATGGAGGGAAAAAATATGGCAACGTTCAAATGTAAAATGTGTGGTGGTTCACTAGAAATCACAGAAGGGAAAACGGTTTGTACATGTGAATATTGTGGCACAGAACAGACATTACCAAGATTAGATTCCGATAAAAAGGCGAATCTTTATGACAGAGCAAATCATTTCAGACGTAATAATGATTATGATAAAGCGATGTCTATTTATGAGCAGATTCTTAACGAAGATGGAACAGATGCAGAGGCGTATTGGTCGCTTGTATTATGCAAATATGGTATCGAATACGTTGAAGATCCGGCAACACATAAAAGAATACCTACAGTAAATCGTGCACAGTTCACTTCGATATTTGACGATGAGAACTATAAGGAAGCGTTGGCAAATGCAGACACGCTTCAAAAGGCAATTTATGAAGAAGAAGCAAAAACAATTAATGATATTCAAAAAGGAATCCTTGCAATTTCAAGTAAGGAAGAACCATTTGATGTATTTATATGCTATAAGGAAACAGATGAAAATGGAAGACGGACACCAGATTCTGTTCTGGCAAATGACCTTTATCACCAGCTGACTCAGGAAGGGTTTAAAGTGTTCTTCGCAAGAATAACTCTTGAGGACAAGCTCGGACAGGAATATGAACCATACATATTTGCGGCATTAAATTCGTCAAAGGCTATGGTTGTGCTTGGAACAAAGCCGGAATACTTTAATGCCGTATGGGTAAAAAATGAATGGTCAAGATATCTTGCACTTATAAAGAATGGGGAAAAGAAGATTCTGATACCGGCATATAAAGACATGGATCCATATGATCTGCCGGAGGAATTCTCGCATCTTCAGGCACAGGATATGGGAAAGCTTGGATTTATGCAGGATTTGATAAGAGGCATAAAGAAGATTTTGGGTGCTGATGAGAAAAATAAGGAGACGGTAGTTATTCAGCAGTCAAATACCAGCAGTAATGTTTCTACACTGTTAAAAAGAGGAAACATTGCACTTGAAGATGGTGATTGGAAAAAGGCGGATGAGTTCTTTGAGGAGGTTTTAAATCAGGATGCTGAGTGCGCGGAAGCGTATCTTGGTAAGCTCATGGCAAAATCTATGAGTAATTCAATTCAAGAATTAACCGGACGCTTTGTTTCAAAATATAAAACAGCGAAAAAGGAACAATCGGAAGCTTGTCCAGAGGAAAGTAAGGTGATTGAGGAGTCTGTATCAAACTATACGGTAGAGGATTATCTTTCTGAAAAAGAAATAAGAAAACAATATGCATTTGATAGAACCTATATGTCAGAGCTTTCGTCAAGAAAACAGCAAAAAGAACAACAGATGTCAGAACTTTCAAATGAAAGACTTCTTGTGAGAGTAAAACAATATGCAACGGGTGAAACAAAAACAGATATTGATAACATGCTGGAAGAAATAGAAAATGCACTTGATAAAAGAATAGCAGATGCTCAAAATGCTGACAATGAGTCAATTGCTTTGGTAAAGAGTAATTACAAAAAGGCATTAAGTGACGCAGATGTTAAGGTGCAGGAACTTTATAGAAAAGCTCTGGAAAGACAAGAGAACACATATAAGATTAATATTTCAGAATTTAATCAAGCACTAATAATTCGTGATTATGAAAAACTATATAAGTATTTCAAGAAAATGAATGGATATAAAGATGCGGATAATTTTGCGGAGCAATGTTTACGTGAAATAAAGCGGATTAAAGAAGAGGAACGTGCTGAACAAGATAGACAAGAAATTGCTAGACAAAAAAGGGAAGAAGAGAAGGAAAGGAAGAAAAAAAGAATTGCAGTTATTGCTACAGTAGTAAGTATAGCTTGTATTGTGATATTTATTGTGGCTAGAAAGGTTGCTACACATATTACATATAACAAAGCGGTAGAATTGATGAATAGTAGAGAATATGCGGAGGCTGATGTAGGAGATATTATTAAATTTGGAAAATACGAATGGGAGATTCTTGCGAAAAGAGATGATAAAATACTTGTTATTTGTAAATCTATAGTAGAGGAAAAAGCATATAATAACGATAAGAGGAGTATTACTTGGGAAAAATGTACACTTAGAAGATGGTTAAATCATGAATTTTTTAATTCTGCATTTGATTCAGCAGAACAGTATTTGATAATGAACACGATAGTAACGAATGCTGATAATAAAAAGACTGGAACTTCCGGTGGAGATGATACTACAGACAAGATTTTCTTATTATCTATAGATGAAGTAGCAACATATTTTCCTTCTGAAAATGAAAGAAAGACAACATTGCCCAACGGAACAGCATATCGCTGGTGGTGGCTACGGTCCCCTGGTATTAATGGTAATTATGCTGCTTATGTGAACGAGGACGGTGGCGTCAATATGAGTGGTTACATCGTTGACCGTGACGGATATGCTGTTCGCCCTGCTATGTGGATTAATCTTAAACCTTGATTCTTTGAATTTAATCTAAACAGAATACAATGAGCAATAGAATACCAAGCGGGCATGCCTTCCTATATAGGAAGGAAGCTTAGCTTTATTGCGACAGAAAGTAGGGGAACGAAATGAAAAAAACAGTTTGTGATCTTGATTGTGTTGATATGTCCAAACCATTGCCTGTATTGTGGCTCGGTAATGGATTGAATCGTACATTTGAAGGAGATTCCTGGGAAAAATTGATAATGAATGCGGCAAAGAAATGTGACAATAAATTATCTTTTGATGAGATAAAACATTTACCGTCTAATATGCAAATTGTTGCTGCAACAAACAATAAAGTTGATGAAGAGATGAAAAGCATTGCGGAGGAAATGAAACAACAGGGGAATGATGTTGAACTTCAACAGTTTATTCAAGAAAATATTGTGTTGCAAAACTTTCATGCAATTATAACGACAAATTATACATATGAAATAGAAAAGGCATTGGAATCACAATATTCTATTTATCCGGCGAATTCCCATCGAAAGATATCGGAGGATGTTAAGGATTCAGAAAGAAGAAATATGCTATATAGCTTTAACAATTTTGTTATAGATGAACATAAAATCAATATTTGGCATATTCATGGGGAAGCGTGTTCGCCCAAAACAATGATTATGGATAATTATTATTATGGAACACGGTTAAGTAAGATACAGGCATATATATCAAAACGGATGTCGGTGTTGAAACCGGCATATAGAGAAAAGCTGATTTTTCAACCGAAAAGTTGGATTGATTATTTTTTGCTTGGTGAAGTGTATGTGTGCGGATTTGGTTTGGATTTAAGTGAATTAGACTTTTGGTGGTTGGTCTGTTGTAAGAAAAAACATTTTCCGGATACAAAAATAGTAATTTATGAGCCGGATATCAAACCTGAAATCAAATTGATGTTGGATGCCTATGATGTTGAGGTGAAGACATGTAACAGTACAAATGATAAAAGTTTTTACAAAGAATATCATAAAAAGGTATTTCAGGAAATTTGTGATATAAATTCATGAATTAACACCATATACGAATAAAATGGAGGAAAAAGTCATGGTGACATTAAAATGCAAAATGTGTGGAGGAGAACTACAGATTACAGAAGATACAAGTGTTTGTGAATGTGAATATTGCGGCTCAAAACAAACAATTCCAACTGTGGATGACGAGAAGTTGATGAAATTGTATGATCGTGCCAATCGACTGCGAATGTCAAACGAATTTGATAAAGCAGCAGGGGTGTACGAGAGCATTATTGAACAGTCGGATACACAAGCAGAGGCATATTGGGGGTTATTGCTGTGCAAATACGGAATTGAATATGTAGATGATCCAGCAAGTGGAAATAAAATTCCTACATGTCATAGATCGTCTTTTGACAGTATATTGGATGACCAAGATTTTGAAATGGTAATGGAAAATTCAGACACTTTGGCAAAAACGGTATATAGGGAAAATGCCAAGCAGATAGATGAGATTCGGGAAAAAATTATTGAAGTATCAGGGAAAGAAGAACCATATGATATTTTTATCTGTTATAAAGAAACTGCCGAGAACGGGGATCGGACGGTCGATAGTGTTATGGCGCATGATGTATATGATGCATTAACAGGAAAAGGCTATCGTGTATTTTTTTCACGTATTTCTTTGGAGGACAAGCTTGGAACAGAATACGAGCCATATATTTTTGCGGCTTTGAATTCTGCGAAAATCATGCTTGCATTTGGAACTTCTTATGATTATTACAACGCTGTCTGGGTAAAAAATGAGTGGAGTCGATATCTGAAACTTATGGCAAAGGATAAAGATAAACATTTGATTCCGTGTTATAAGGATATAGATGCGTATGATATGCCGAAAGAATTTAAGCACCTGCAGGCACAGGATATGGGGAAAATTGGTGCGCTGCAAGATTTGCTTAGAGGTATTGACAAAATTCTAGGGAACAATTACGAAAATCGAATTAAGAATTTGCCGGTAGCAGGGAATGTTTCAACCTTTTTGGAACGGGGGGATATAGCCCTAGAGGATAAAGAATGGGAAAAAGGAAGTCAATTTTTTGAAGATGCATTAAATTGTGATGCAAAATGTGCAGAAGCATATCTTGGAAAAATGATGGCGAAACAGGAGGTATCTAACATTGAACAATTGAAACAAAGATATCTTGAACCAATAAATAAGAATAAGGGAACGCAGGTCGAGGCATGTCCGGAAGCTATAAAAACTATAGAAGAAATAAGCTTGAAGTTTGAAGTGAAAGGATTTTTGGATAGAGCAACAATAAAGAATTTGTATGCGTTTGATCGAAAATTTATTTCTTATGTAGAGGAATGTGAGAAAAATAAAGAAAATGTTTTGGCTTCATTGAATGAAGACCGTTTTTGGGCGAGAGCAAGGCAATATGCGAAAGGAAAAACTCATGATGAAATAGAAAAATTTATTTCCGACATAGAGGAGGCGCTCACTCAATCTATTATCAATTCTGAAAAAAAGGTAGAACAGAAACGACAGGACATTATTGACAAATATAAAAAATTTTTAGAAACAACAGAAAATAAAGTTAAAATCTCCTATGAGAAAGCATGTAAAGAGCGCGATGATACATATCTTTTATTGAAAAAAATGAAAGAAAAGGCAGAAACAATCGCTGATTTTGAAGATGTTCAGAAAAATTTATGTGCTTTACAGGGATATAAGGATTCTGATGATTTAGCTCAGGAGTGTGCGAAACAAGTAGCTAAGTTAAAAAAAGAAGAACGGGCGCGTCTTGATAAAGAGCGGGAAGAAAAACATAAAATTAAGAAAAAAAGGATATGCATAATAGGTATATTAATAGTTATTTTTGCATGTCCGATTACTTTATTAGCTCGTTATTGTTTTATGAATAATAAATATACTATGGCAAATGAAAAATATGAACAGGGAGATTATGAGCAGGCAATTTTGATATATGACGAATTATCCGATCATGCATTTAGAGATGCTTCTGATAAACTGAATGAAGCAATTCATACATATGGAATAATGCTGATTGGGGAAGAAAAATATGATGATGCATCAGAAATATTTATGTATACCACTAATGACGATGATAAGAAGTATATTAATTATTGCAATATGATAAAGAAATTAAACGAAGAAGAAAATGAAGGAAAATATATTAATTTAGCAGATATTTTAAAAACGTATAATATAAGTTTGAGTGAAGTAGATGACTTGAAAAATATAGAAAAAAACGAGTGTATTTCAAAGATGTTTTATTTGGAAGGAGAGTGGGATGAGTTTAGAGGCAGTGCTGTAGTGATAATAAAAGATGGAGTTATGTTCTATGATAGACAAGCTAGTAAACGTGAGGTAAGTAATGGAGCAATTTGGGATCACGATAAAGAAACACCAGAATATGAGGCGGAATTTTATTTATATGTCGATAATGGAGAGATTGTTCCGACAATAGATGCTGACGTTGAAAATAGAGAAAATAGACAGGCATTGGGCATTGAGGAAGAGTCAATTTATTGGCGATCTAAGAGATTTAATAAAAAAGATTAAAATGTTTATTCGAAGAATGTTTTTTGAGAGTGCAGGGTGCGGACGTAGAAAGGTAACTACGTTATATATATAGCATTGATATTATTCATATCACGTTTGGATGTCATTCCTTTTGTACTTTTGAGGAACTCCTGAATTGTTGAGGTTTCAGCCTCTTTGGATAATACACGGAATATGCTGTGTAATACCGGATCTAGTCTGCGTAGTACAACAATCTGCAAAGGAAACAGAAAACCGGACCTTTGTACTTGATGATGTTATGTTTCCGCATAATTTTCCCAATCTCATTATGCAGATGCGTTGTATGATCCTTTAAATGCAGAATCAATAGATCAATGCGCAACGGTTCTTTGCTCAGATAATGCTCTGGCTCAAACGTTAACTCTTCGATATTTTCCCGTAGTTCCAATTCAGCGGCAGCCTGAAAGGCTGTGTGCCAATGGATATAGTTTTGATTTGTGCTCAATATATTCCTCCTAAGTATACCATAACAAAAATATGAAAATGTGTGAATTTTACAAAACAGTAAAATATTTGTCTTAATTCAAAAAGCAGACGGGTAACAAAATAAGTAAATAGATATTTGAAATGATTAAAATAAATAGACTGTTACCGAACTACGCCAGAACAACGATTCTCGACAACGCAATCACCATATCATGGAGATGCATATTCTGTAAATAAGGAAAAGAGAAATATTACAGAAAATTCACACGTTACACAAGTTGTTACAACCTATAAAATCGACACATTCCTCTATAAAAATCCCCTATTATCCGATATAATAATATGTAAAAATAATAATAGTTAATTGTGTGATACAGGAAACGTGTTTACACGTGTGAAGTCACCGGGCGGTGTCCGGTGACTTTCCTGTAATGAGCAAAAACGCGAAGGAGAATAATCTATGATTCGAATGGAGATTGCGCTGATATTGATTCTGGCGTTTGTGGCAGGAATCTATATCAGCGCAATCTCCATTCG
>OHEP01001855.1_pt1 | contig 10222 bp, 10 predicted proteins | sample 1567271 | NCBI WGS metagenome assembly OHEP01 (sample SAMEA3879577, study PRJEB24766) | human gut metagenome | biome: human-associated habitat; feature: feces | place: USA | collected 1985/1987
GGACAAACCGGCATACCGTGCCAAACACGAAGCAGAGCTTGTCATCTATGAGGCTGCAAAGAGCACTCTTCTCGCCATTCAGGGTGACGGAAAATTGCCGAGCTTGAAATCTCTGCAAGCCGAACAGCAACGGCTCGTCGATGAGCAGCAACGCCTTTATGACGAACGCGCTAAGCTGAAAAAGGAAGCTCGCCTGATTGATACGATGAAGGCGAATGTGGATGATTTCCTCAGTCCCTCGTTGGCAAAGGAACAGGAGAAAACCCGCAGCGGAGAACTCGAATAAGCAAAAGAAAAAAGCTCACCGAAACCTACTGCAAGATTTCGGTGAGCCTTCGTTATTTCAGGGCTTAGCTTGTTTTGAATGCTTGATCATCGTGTCGATGACATCATAAATCTGAGAGCGATCCTCCACAGAAAGCTTATCGAGCTTTTGAGCCAGAAGTGAATCTTTTACCAAATACCCATTGTCAAGGACATCCGCAAGGATCATATCCGCTGAAACGCCGAGAGCGTTGATTATGGAAATCAAGGACTCAAGAGAAGGCGTTTTTTCGCCGCGCTCTATTGCGCCCACATAGTTAATACTCAGGTCGGCTTTTTCCGCAAGGTCCTCTTGACGAAGCTTCCTCATCAGGCGGTATTTGCGGATATTTTTGCCGATGGACTCAAGCCTCATCACAGCACCTCCTATCAGCGTGGAATACACACTAATAGTATAGGTGACACGGCTATCGCTATACACATTCTATATGGAAGTAGCCAACGCTAATAGCGTTGATTTGTTCATGGAGTTGTGCTATTCTTTTATTTTGAAGAGGTGTATCTTGAGATGGGAAAAGAAGCGACAGCGACCTTCATTGGTCACAAGGAATGCTACGGTGTCCATGCAGAGGATGTCCGGCGAGAAGTTGAAAAGCTTATCGCCTCCGGGGTTACTGACTTCTTAAATGGCGGCATGGGCGGGTTTGATTGGATGTGCGCAAGGGTTGTCTTTGACCTGAGAAAGAGCTATCCGCAGATAAGGAACTACCTTGTCATCCCCTACCTCACTTTCAACATTGCCGAGCCAAAATACTTCGATGACATTATCTATCCAGAAGGCTTTGAGAAGTATCATTTTAAGGCTGCGATCCCAGCAAGGAATCGGTATCTCGTCGATAACGCTGCATACGCCTTGTGCTATGTGACTCACGGCTGGGGAGGCGCTGCGCAAACACTCGAACGCGCTCAGAAAAAGGGGCTGACAATAATCAATTTAGGAGAGAGGAACGATGGGAGAAATAATCTATGAGAAACACTTTCACAAAGAAACAATAGAGGAAATCGAGAGGGAAAGAATCGACTTCGTGGAAGCCTTCGGAGAAGATGCAGAGCAAGCACCTTCGTTCGACGAAATCATGAAAAAGATTTATAGCAATGTAACTTACCTTGTCTTGCCGGAGCGCGAGAAAATGGCGAAAACCTTCATCAAAACAGCCATAGAAATTTCTAATGACTATGAGCTGGATATTGAGATTGAGGAACATCTGAGCCACATTTCTGCCACCTACTATTTTGATTGCGGCGCGTGCATGGGATTCCTTAGAAGAATTATTGAGATGTCGGATGACATCTCCTTCTTTGACCACATTAAGGGCTTTGATATGGTCATGTCCCTCGACTTTTACACAAAGGCTGTATTCAAAAGGGATCGGCTTATTCAGCCCCAATGGTCTGACCTGGGCCGCTGAAAGGCGCTCAGGTTTCATTTGCCCCCTAATGCTTCGAGAGCTTGCAACTTTTTTGTAAATACTCGAAGTAATGCATTGTAGGCACCAAGCGTTTCTGCTATAATGTAAATTGTGTTTTTGTACCCGTCACAAACCGCAATATAAGGAGCGTTTGTATGAGAATAAGCTACAAGAAATTATGGGTGCTGCTCATCCAAAAAGATATATCAAAGGCGACGCTGCGCAAGGATGTAGGGCTATCCACAGGCACTATGAGCAAACTCAATAAGGGAGAGGAAGTCGCGCTGACAGTTTTAATGCGTCTATGCGACTACCTTGATTGCGACATCGGAGATATTTGCGAAGTGCTGCGCGACGAATAAGTTGTTCCCTGTGGTAAAGGCAGTTAGATAAAATCCGGGGGTCATTGGGCATCAAAATGATCCTCAAGTAATGGAGATGAAGATATGGCATATCAAAGCGAAGCAGAGCTTGAACTGCAATTTATAGATCAACTGAATAAGCAGGGATATAGCACCGTTTCTGTTCCCGACTATGATGCGTTGGTCGAAAACTTCAAGGTGCAATTCGAGGCGTTCAATGCAGATAAGCTCGATAAGCCGCTCACAGATAAGGAATGGGAACGCATTCTTAATCTGATGCTTGGCAAATCTGTTTTCCAAAGTGCAAAAATCCTCAGAGACAAATTTGTCTTAGAGCGAGAAGACGGGACGAAGGTGTATCTTTCGTTTTTTGACAACGATCACACCAAGAATATTTTTCAGGTAACGCACCAGACGACAGTTGTCGGAAAGTATGTCAATCGCTACGATGTGACGCTCCTTGTCAACGGACTTCCCTTGATTCAGGTGGAATTAAAGCGAAGGGGTATCGACATCCGAGAAGCGGTCAATCAGGTGATGCGCTACAAAAAGCATTCCTACAACGGTCTGTACCATTTCATCCAAATCTTCGTTGTTTCCAACGGTGTAGACACGAAGTATTTTGCAAACTCGGATCGGGAGATGCTGCACAGCCTCGCATTCTTCTGGACAGACTTCGATAATGTCCGGCTTACCAATTTGAAGGATTTCTCGATTGCCTTCCTCGCCCGTGACCATATCATCAAGATGTTGACGCGGTATATGATCCTGAATGATACAGATAAACTGCTTATGGTCATGCGCCCCTATCAGGTATATGCGGTCGAAGCTCTTGTCCGGCAAGCGACATTGACCAACCGCAATGCCTATGTTTGGCATACAACCGGCGCGGGAAAAACGCTGACTTCATTCAAGACGGCGCAGATCCTCGCAGCCAATCCAAATATCAAAAAGGTAATCTTCCTTGTTGACCGCAAGGATTTGGACTCTCAGACCACAGAAGAGTTTAATAAGTTTGAAAATGGCTCGGTAGATGCCACTGATCGCACCGATGTCCTTGTGAAGCAGATGCAGGACAAAAACCGGCAGCTTATTGTAACCACCATGCAGAAAATGGCGAATGCTGTCAAGCGCCCTCAGTATGCAAAGATCATGGATGCGTACAAGGATGAGAAGGTTGTTTTTATCATCGACGAGTGCCACAGAAGTCAGTTTGGCGATATGCACAAGGACATTGTGAGACACTTCCAGAAAGCACAATTCTTTGGCTTTACAGGGACACCCCGCTTTGAAGTCAACGGAAAAGTAGAAGGAAAAATCACGCAAACCACAGAGATGCTGTTTGGGGAGTGCGTCCATAACTACCTGATCAAAGACGCTATCTTTGACAACAATGTCCTTGGCTTCCATGTGGAATACATAAAGACGATGGAAGGCGATTTTGACTGGGACGATCCCACGCTGGCAGATGCCATTGATGTCAATGAGCTTTATCTGTCCGAAGAGCGTATGTCGCTCATCGCCAATCATATAGTCCAAAATCATAAAGCAAAGACACGGAACAGGCAATACACCGCAATCTTCGCCGTTTCGTCGATTGAGGCGCTGGTCAAGTATTATGACATCTTCAAGAGCATAAAGCACGACTTGAACATCTCCGGTATCTTCTCTTATGGGCAGAACGAGGATGCAGAAGGCAAGGATGAGCACAGCCGCGATGCTTTGGAGAGGATCATCAAAGATTATAACGAGATGTATAGCACCAACTTCTCGACCGATACCTTCGCAGCCTATCACAAGGATATTTCTGACCGTGTGAAGGGCAAGAAGACAAAGCCATTGGACATCCTGCTTGTGGTCAATATGTTCCTCACCGGTTTTGACAGCAAAACGCTTTCCGTCCTCTATGTGGACAAGGACTTGAAGTATCACGACCTGTTGCAAGCCTATTCCCGCACGAACCGCGTGGAGAAAGAGACAAAACCCTTCGGCATTGTCATCTGCTACCGCAACCTCAAAAAGCAGACGGATGACGCGCTTACTTTGTTTTCAAAAACGCAAGATACTTCCGGCATTATTGTCCCGGACTATGACTTCTTTGTCGAGAAGTTCAATGAGATGGTCATAAAGCTCAAAGAGATCGCCGCCACTCCCGCAGCCGTGGACACCATGCAGAGCGAGGATGATCAGAAACTCTTCGTTGTCACCTTCCGCGAGCTGACCAAGTATCTGCAATCGCTACATACCTTTATCGAGTTCAGCTTTGACCAGGATGCACTCACGATGTCTGAGCAGGAGTATCAGGATTATAAGAGCAAATATCTGATGCTTTACTCGAAGCAAAAAACAGACCGTGAGGTTGTCTCTGTTCTGAACGATGTGGACTTCTGCATTGAGCTTATGGAGAGCGACCGAATCAATGTCGCCTACATCATGAATCTCATCCGCAACATCCACTTTGATGACGCGAAGCAGAAGGACTATGACATCAAGCACATCAAAGATGAACTTGGCAGGACGGACAACCCGCAACTGCTCAAAAAGGTTGAAATCCTGCAATCGTTCTTGGACACGGTTGTTGCGGGGCTTAGCAGCGCTGATGAAATTGACGCTGCCTACAACGACTTCGAGAACGCGGAAAAACAAAAAGAGATTGAAGCCTTTGCGCATCAGGAGGACATCGACTCTAAGGTGCTCACCGACTTTATCTCAGAATACGAGTTCTCCGGTACAATGGATGCCGGAAACATCCGCGACCGGCTCACAAAGCCGATGCCGCTTTTGAAGAAGCGTTCTTTGGTCAACCGTATCGTGGACTTTATCAGAAAACACGCCGAGAAATACCAATAAGGAGAATAAGAAATGGACAACTCTATTCAGGCTCATCAGAAAGAGCTATGCAACAAGCTCTGGGCAATGGCAAACGCCCTTCGCGGCAATATGGAAGCCTATGAGTTCAAGAATTACATCTTGGGCATGATCTTCTACTACTACCTTTCGGACAAAACCGAGAAGTACATGGTCAACCTTTTGAAAGATGACGGGATCAGCTATGAAGAGGCATGGGCTGATCCTGAGTACAAAGAAGCTGTCGTAGAGGAAGCTCTGCGTGACCTCGGCTATGTGATTGAGCCGCAATTCCTCTTCCGCAAGATGGTCAAGATGGTCGAGAACCGTTCCTTTGACATCGAGTTTTTGCAGAAGGCTATCAACTCCCTGATGGAGTCCACCATAGGTAACGACTCTCAGGAAGACTTCGATGGCTTGTTTTCCGATATGCAGCTTGATTCCACAAAGCTCGGGCATACTGTAAAGGATCGCAGCTCTGTAATGGCGAAGATTATCTCTTCCCTTGACGAAATCAACTTCGGCGTGGAAGACACCAAAATTGATGTGCTGGGCAATGCCTACGAGTACCTGATCGGTCAGTTTGCCGCGACTGCCGGAAAGAAAGCCGGTGAGTTTGTTGCCAAGCACAAGAAAGGATTCCTTATTGTCGGCCTGATTGCAGCGGTTTTCCTGTTGTTCACCAACCTGTTTTCCTCCTGCTCTCTGATGTTCCAGGGCGCAAGCTCTTTCATTGCCGCTTCCACCTATCCGTCTCAGGATGAGGATATGCTGGCGGCTCCGGCTCGCTGCTGCTGCGCCTGAAAAACTACGCGAATGTCAGAAACTACTATGGGCAAGAGCTGACCTCGACTACATACAATCTCGCCCGAATGAACATGATCCTGCGTGGCATTCCGTACCGCAACTTTAATATCTACAACGGAGACACCTTGGAGCATGATTATTTTGGCGACAAGAAGTTCCGTGTTCAGGTTGCCAATCCGCCGTACTCCGCGAATTGGTCTGCCGATATGAAGTTCATGGAAGATGCTCGATTCAACGAGTATGGCAAGCTTGCTCCGAAGAGCAAGGCGGACTTTGCCTTTGTGCAGCACATGGTCTACCACATGGATGAAGATGGACGAGCTGTTGTTCTTCTCCCTCATGGTGTTCTCTTCCGTGGCGCTGCCGAAGAGGTGATCCGCAAGCACCTCATCCAAAAGCTGAATGTGCTGGATGCCGTCATTGGTCTTCCGGCAAACCTCTTCTTCGGCACCGGTATTCCTGTCTGTGTCCTCGTACTCAAGAGGGAGCGCAACGGCAATGCGGATAACATCCTATTCATCGACGCTTCCAAGGACTTTGAAGCCGGAAAGAATCAGAACATCCTCCGGCAAAGCGACATCGACAAGATCGTAGACGCATACCAGCGCCGTGAGGACATTGATAAGTATGCTCATGTGGCGACGATGCAGGAGATTGAAGAGAACGGCTTCAACCTGAACATTCCCCGCTATGTCGATACCTTTGAGCCGGAAGAGGAAATTGATCTGAACGAAGTGGCTGCGGAAATCCGCAAGCTCCAAAGTGAAATCAAAGACATCGACGCGGAATTGAAGCCGTATTTTGATGAGCTAGGGCTGGATTTCCCGTTTGATGTGGAGGGCAAATAATCATGGCAAATGTATCCTCAAGTAACGGTCTCGAAAAGCGCCCGAAACTGCGCTTCCCGGGCTTTGATGAGCCGTGGAACGAATCAAAGTTATCAGCGTGTTTTGCAAAGAATATAAAGAAAAATACGGATGGGCGTATTTCCAATGTAATTTGTAACTCCGCAAAGATGGGGCTTATCCCCCAGCGCGATTACTTCGATAAAGACATTGCAAACAGCGATAACACCAGCGGGTATTACATAATTGAACATAATGACTTTGTTTACAATCCGAGAAAGTCATCCGATGCTCCATACGGACCTATAAGCCGATATGCTTGTCCTGATGCTGGGATTGTTTCGCCGCTCTATCTCTGTTTTCGAGCTAAAGGAGATGTAGACACGAACTTTTTTGAGTGGTATTTCCGTTCGTTTGCATGGCATCGCTATATTTATATGACCGGCGACAGTGGCGCACGGCATGACAGAGTAAGTATAAAGGATGACGATTTCTTTTCCATGCCAATTCGTTTTCCATCTTCAATAGAGCAAAAGAAAATCGCCTCTTTTCTAAGCGCTATTGAGCGACGAATCTCATTTCAGCAACTTCTTGTGGATAACCTCAAGAAGTATAAAAGAGGTGTCATGCAAAAGGTTTTCCGTAATATGTCTGCATTTTCTCCATCTGGTTTTGAGACGGTGCGATTATCTGATATTTTTAAGAAAGCTTCTCGGAGAAATAGCAATGGAGAAATAAAGAATGTAATTACTAACTCCGCAGAGCACGGCTTAATCCCTCAGAGGGACTTTTTTGACAAAGATATAGCGGTTGATGGGAACACAGGAAATTATTATGTTATTGAATATGGAGACTTTGTATATAATCCAAGAAAGTCTAATACAGCTCCCTACGGTCCTTTTAACCGATATGAACGACAAGAAAAAGGCATAATTTCTCCACTATATACCTGTTTGGTTTTGAAGACAGACATAGAGCCAGCCTATCTCGCATGGTATTTTAAGAGTGATGCGTGGTATCGGTATATCTATGATAACGGGTCTCAAGGAGTCCGACACGACAGAGTTTCCATGACGGACGATTTGTTAATGGGAATACCCGTTATTATTCCGTCAAAAGACTCTCAAATAAAAATAGCCAAGCTCCTTGACTGTTTGGAAAAACGATTTCAAGTTGAACTTTCTCAGTGCGAATACCTAAAAACTGTTCGAGAAGCATTGTTGCAGCAGCTCTTTATATAAAGAGCTGCTGCATGAGACCTTTTCGCAGACTGTTCAGTTCTTCTAACTCTTCCTGTGCTTGAATCACCTTTTCATGAATCCTTGAAAGGAAAGCTGCTATTCGAGATTGCTCTTCTATGTCACTTGGAAGAATATGGACGGTATTAAAAAAGCCATCAGTAGGAACATTGAGCAATCCGTGATTCCTAGCTCCCTCTGCGCATATTTCATTTACACCTCTATACCACTGCGATGACTCAAAATACCATCTTACAAAATCGCTCAATACAACCTCTTCTTTTATTGCAAAGCACAGATAAAGGGTAGACACGGCCCCTTTATCATATAGATCGAGACGCTTAATTGAGCCAAAAGGATAATCATTAGAAGTGCTTCTGTTGTACGCATATTCGCCTCTATGAAGTAGATAATATCCACTCATATCTGTACTTGCTACAACTTTTGAAAAGAAATCTCGCTGGTCAATTAAACCATACTGTGCAGAAATGGTTAGTGGAATGTCTGTTGCGCCGTTATTTTTCCTTGTTATTCTTGTTGCAAAATCGCTCAATTTGAAGGCTGTCCATTCAGATTGACTTGTTCTGGGCATAAGGCGAAGAGTGCGAGAAAAAATTGCTTCAAAGACACCTCTTTTATACTTCTTGAGGGAATCGACGAGCTGCCGTTGTTTGCTTATCCTTTCTTCGAGCGTACCAATGAAAGAAGAGATTTTGTTCTGCTCTTGTAGAGAAGGGATACAGAGCCTGATGGGACGGATTTGCGGATATTTCAGGTTCCAAGTGTCCGATGTCAATCCTTGCGAGTTTTTCCTAAACTCATTTATCAAATTGGAAGTTTTGAATAAAGCTGCAAAGTATTGATTATCAATCTCTTCGGTAGGCATTAACACGGTGTAGGCAGGACTTACTATTCCATCATAGTTGGAAACGCCATTTGCCCCTTGCCACATCCGCATAGAGTTATACACCATATCTCCTTTGCAGACAACTTTGTAGTTGCTCTTATCTTCGCTTGAATTGTCTTTTCCTTCTATCTCTGTGCGAGGCATTACACCATCATTCATTGTCACAGAAAGAAGTTCCATATCGCCAGCACCACGCTGGCTGCGCTCGCCATAAATATCTCCTATCCGGCATTTTCTATATGGATCATCAAAGCCCGGGAAGCGCAGCTTCGGGCGCTTTTCGAGACCGTTACTTGAGGACGATAATGCTCTGTTTGCTCCTCCACCTGATAATGTTCGTGGAGGTGGTCAATATGACTAACAATACACAATTCAAGACGCTGCTGAACACTTGGCTAAATCAGAAGAAGCCAATGATCACACCGTCAACCCACGCCAGCTTCACGCTGATTGCCGAAAATCATCTGATCCCGTACTTCGGCAAGCGTAAGATTGGCAGCATCACCGAAACGGACATTCAGAGCTACATTTCGTATCTCTACAATGCCGGTCGGCTTGACAACACGGGAGGGCTTACCGTAAAGACCATACGGGATGTTATTCTCGTTCTCAGGCTTGCAATGGAGTTCGCCTATAAAGAGCGGGCTATTCCATTGCTGAATTGGGACTTGATTGAGTACCCGAAAGAGCTGGGTATCAAGAAAGTCAACTCGCTCTCCAAAGATCAGGAACAAGCCCTTATTCAGTGCATCTACATGGACTTGAACAGAAAAACGGCGGGTATTCTGATTGCGCTGTTTACCGGCATTCGGATCGGTGAGCTTTGCGGACTCCAGATGAAGGATATTTCCCTTACGGACAAGACCATCAATATCAACAAGACTGTCCAGCGCATCTATGACAAGCGAAAGGGATCGTCCTATCTCCATATAGGACCGCCGAAGACGAAGACATCTGCCCGTGTTATCCCGGTTCCGTCGTTACTCATGAACATCATCAAGAAGTTCTACACGGAAAATCCGAATCACTACTTCCTGACGGGCAAAACGAAGCCGACCGAGCCGCGTACATACCGGCAGTTTTTCACCCGTTTTCTCAAGCGTAACGGGCTGCAAAAGGTAAAGTTCCATGAGATCCGGCACACCTTCGCAGTGAGGGCAATCGAGATACCGGAGTTTGACATCAAATCGCTCTCTGAAATCCTTGGACACAAGAATGTTTCATTCACGCTGAATGTCTATGGGAGCGCCAATCTCCAACAGAAGGTAAAGTGCATGAACCTTCTGAACGATCTGCTGTAAATAAAAAAGAGCCTCAGCCGACACCCGCAAGGGCATCGACCGAGGCTCTTCGCTTTTGTATAAAAATCGACCTTTATTCTGACATTTCAGACATTTGGAGCTTAGACGGGAAAACATACGGGGCAATGCGTCATCTCTGCGTAGAGGGCAGGAAATCAGCGATTTTCAACCTTTATCACGAC
>OHEP01001861.1_pt1 | contig 10206 bp, 11 predicted proteins | sample 1567271 | NCBI WGS metagenome assembly OHEP01 (sample SAMEA3879577, study PRJEB24766) | human gut metagenome | biome: human-associated habitat; feature: feces | place: USA | collected 1985/1987
TTCTTCGTCTGACACCCTCACGATGTTCCTTCATCTGTTTGCGCAGACGTTTCTTTGCCCTTCCCAGCTCCTTTATGTGCTTTTTACACTTTCTGATCCTTCTGCGTTTATAGAACAGCACCTTGTACGGTGCGCGTCTGTTCTTCAGCTCTTCATATTCTTCCCTAAGTCTGTCATACCGTTCCGACTCCTCATGAAGATCCGTTCTGGTCGCCCTGAGTGCAGAACGACACATAACGTATCCCTCAAGATCTATCTGTGCCTGTTCTTTCAGCTTTTCAGCCTGAAGTTGAAGCTTCTCTTCTCTGTTCAATTTCTTAGCCCTGTCTGTCATGAAAATCCGCTCCTGTCCATCAGCCTCTTTACTCAAAGTACCATTTTATTTTGTCCTCCACCAAATTCGAACCGATCACAATTATGATCTCCTGCCCGTTCTCTATAGGTCTCACCTCGGTCTTTTTTACCGTGGCGTTGAGCTCTATCCATCCGGTGTCATTTACAGGGAGAAAACCCTTGATTCTAAAGACATCTCCGCATTCCTTATCCGCAAATATATCCCTGACTATCGTCTCAAGCCGCTCCTGAGGCATGACCTTATTCATGATATATACCGAGTTAAACACATCACTTTGTTTGAACCATAATTTTACATAGTCGTTTAATTTGTATCCGGTTGACATAAAACCTTCAAAGTCATCATCCGTGAAATCATCCCAGTTCTTCTCCAGAACATCATCGCCGAACTGACGCTTACACTGGAATTCGGTGAGCACTTCATTGATATATTCTATTGTGCTCCTCTTCTCATCCTCCGATGCATCCTGAACCTTGCTCATCACCAGAGTTCCACAGTTCGCAACCTCAGACGCAAGCACATATCTGGACTGTCTGCTCATGTCCCGGTCAAGTCCGGCATCGACTATGGAAATGATGCTTCCCACCTCATACCATCTGTCAAGTGGCTCCTCGTGGAGGACGTCAAAGAATTCATCCACATCAAATATTCCGGACGGCTCAACAATGACTCTGTCATAGCCGCTCATCCCCATAGCTATGAGCTTTGTCTTGAACCTTCTCTTGTGACAGTCCTCGCCGCAGCCACCTGCCACCATCTCAGCATGACAGTTCTCGCCCATCACATCCTGAAGAAGCATCATGTCCACGTTGACTGCACCATAATCATTTTCAAGGATTCCGACATTATATCCTTTGCCAACAAGGTAGCTCACATACTTCTTAATAAATGTCGTCTTGCCTGAGCCCAGAAAGCCCGTTATCAAATCTATCTTTACCATATGTCCACTCTCCTTATTATCTACGCGCGTTACCAGCTTGATCTCACATGAAATCCGCTGTCATTCTCCAGAGGTATCTCCCTGACATCCATATCCTCTATAAATATATATCTGTCATTTCTGAGAACTGCTATCACCTTGTCTATAGCCTCAGGCAGCCCCTGAGCCTCCATCTCAACAGAATCATCATATCTGTTGCACACCCAGCCGGTGACTCCGTACATGGATGCAGCATAGCTCGCCCTGTATCTGAAGCCAACTCCCTGCACTCTTCCTCTGAATGTATAATGTCGTCTTATCTTGTCCATATCTATATGTCCCATCTCTGTTATGATCTTCTCATATCTTACATTTTATATCCTGCTGCCCGCATCTTACACATCATGTTCAGCATCGTACTTTTCTGCGTCATACACGATATTTCCGCCACAGATTGTATAGTGAACCTTTCCCGGGAGAGTCCATCCGGCAAATGGACTGTTGGATGCCTTTGACGCAAAGCTGTTCACTGTCCACTGTTCATTCTCGCCAAATATGACTATATCCGCAGGAGCTCCCTCTGCTATCTTGCCCGGTTCCATGCGGTAAAATTCTGCAGGATTCCTGCTCATTAGTTCCATGAGCTTCATGAGTGAGATGTCTCAAGCCCTGTTATTCCACTTGGCGCCTTGTCAAGCGGTCTCGCCTTCTCCTCACTGCTGTGCGGGGCGTGATCCGTCACTATCATATCTATTGTGCCATCCTGTATTCCCTCTATGATCTGTCTTCTGTCTTTCTCGGTTCTGAGTGGAGGATTCATACGCGCCATGGTTCCGTACTTCAGCACAGCATCCTCTATAAGGGTGAAATGATGTGGAGTTGCCTCCGCATGTACGTCCGCTCCAAGCTTCTTTGCAGTTCTCACTATATCCACGGAATTGCCTGAGCTTATATGCTGTATGCACACTGATGCACCTGTGTGAAGTGCAAGGACGCAGTCCCTTGCAACCATAATATCCTCCGCTGTGCGGGATGCACCGCCGTATCCAAGCTTTTCTGATACTTTTCCCTGATTCACTCCCGGCTGTACAATGAACAGCGGATCCTCTTCATGAAGACTCACCGGAAGATCAAGATCCCTTGCCTTCTCCATAGCCTCAAGAAGAAGCTTCTCATCCATGATTGGGATTCCATCATCAGTAAATCCTGCTGCACCTGCAGCCGCAAGACTGTCCATGTCCACGAGTTCCTTGCCAGCAAGGCCCTTTGTGACTGTGGCTGTCTGAACTACATGTATTCCGGTCTTTGCACCTTTATCCTGTATATACTTGAGAGTCTCAAGGTTATCCACCGCCGGCTTTGTATTCGCCATACATACCACCATCGTGAAGCCTCCTCTTGCAGCGGCGGCGGCACCTGTCTCGATGTCTTCCTTGTACGTAAATCCCGGATCGCGGAAGTGTACATGTGTGTCTACCAGTCCCGGTGCAACTACAAGTCCATCTGCATCGATGACCTCCGCACCCTCTGCCTCCAGATCGTATCCTGTCTTAACTATGTGATTGCCGTCGATGAGCACATCCATGACCTCGTCTGTATGGGTGACCGGATCAATGACTCTTCCATTCTTTATCAATAACATTTGCCTGTTCTCCTCTATATAAATATTTTATTACTGTCTGTATGTGTTCTGCGGATCATACTGTGATGACTGACCGTAATGTGGCTGCTGACCGTAGCCGCTATACTGATTATTCTGCTGTGACTGCCAGCCATACTGGGTCTGCTGGCTGTAGCCATTCTGCTGATCGTACCGCTGTGGCTGACCATAGCCACTTGACGGCTGATTGTACTGTCCTGGCTGTTGAGTATAGCTGCCCGGCTGGTTGTACTGCCCCGGCCGCTGACCGTAACCATTCTGCTGACCATACCGAGGCTGCCGGCCATAGCCACTCTGCTGATTATTGTACTGATCCGTCTGGCCGTATGCATTTGGCTGGAAGGTGTTCTGACGCTTGCCATATACATTTGGCTGATTGTACTGCATGTTCTGTCCGTACATATTTGGCTGATTATATCCACACATAGGTATATATCTGAAGTTATACGGATTCACCCATATAGGATTTACCGCTATGATATGATCGTTCTTTGCCGCATGGGATATGAGCAGGAACATCAGAACCACCGACAGGATCAGAACCAGTATGCACAGGATCACGCTGGTGTCATCAATCGACAGCACAAAATCATACAGTCCGTGTATTCCCATGGCGCTAAAATACGCTATCAGCATATTGCCTGCGGCACCCTCGCCCTTGTTCGCATTCTCTCTCGCCTTTGAGTAGAAATATCCCATGATAACGCCGCATGAGCAGTGAAGTGGGATTGCTGTCACAGCCCTCAGGATTCCGAGTCCTATTCCACCCTGGAATACATACAGGATATTCTCCAGTGTTGCAAATCCGAGCGACGAGCACACGCCATATATAACGCCGTCATAGCTGTGGTCAAAGTTCTTATTTTTCCATGTAAGTATTAACATTCCAAGAAATTTGCCCAGTTCCTCGATCATCGCCACTATAAAGAAGCAGTTGACCAGCTCATAAACCGCCGTTCCGGATTCCAATCCCATGTAGTATAACAATACGCCCCCAACCAGCTCCACGACTACTGCCGGTATCGTGCTGACAGCTCCCAGAACCGCAAGCCATACTAGCAGGCTCATTGGATCCCTGCTATTCTTATTTCTTCTGACTACAAATAACAGCAGTAACACCGAAGGTAATACTGCAAGTCTCAATGCAAATGCACTCATCCTTTACTCTCCCTGATATTTTCTTCCGTATAAATATATATACATATTAAAGATACCATTTTTAGCGTGAATCCACAATAAGCAGAGGCCTTTACCGACATTTTATTTCATTAATTAACTTTAATTTAGCCTAAATACAACTCAAGGCAGGTCATTCCATTTCAGAAGACCTGCCTTGAACCAATTTTCAAATGTATTCAGTTACGACTTACTGTGTGACATCAATATCTCCGCTACTAGTCTCGATATTGCACTTTTCATCTGCTCCCTCAACCGAGTCCGGTACATTTACATCACCGCTGGATGTCTTTGTATTGTATTCATACTTCATTTCTGAGCCAATACCGATCGATACATCACCACTGGTTGTCACGACATTGATCTCAGAAGCATCACAGTCTCTAATCATTACGTCACCACTTGACGCACGACCGTTTATACGTTTTGCCTTTATACTGCCAGATGTGATATTGCCACTGGAGGTCTTCAGATCAATATTATCCATCACCACATCACCAAGACTGACGTCACCACTGTTTGCTGATATTCTTGTATCCTTTGACGATACACTGTCAAGCTTAATGTCACCACTGCTGGTCGCCACTGTCAGAGCATCTGCATTTACCCCCTTTACGATCACATCGCCGCTGGCGGCCTCTATATCGATATTGCCTATTGCCAGATAATATTCCATATCCACGTCACCGCTGCTGGTCACGATCTTCAGATCATCGTACTCCGTGCCGGCCAGATACACCGTCACGGACGGCCATGCTCCAGAGTACATACCAATGGAAATGTTAAATGCCGCGTTTCTACTGTCATCTGCGGTTATCCTGAGCACGCCATCTGATATATCTACATGATGCGTCAGATTCTCGCAGTCATAATACTCCACATAACTTGTATCTCCACTCGCCTTCTTCACGGAAACATCCACATCTGATGCGCTTTTTACATCAATTGCAGTGAATTTATCTTTTATATCAACAGTCTTCTTTACGTAGTTCACCGGCTCCGATGTCATGTGGGCCAGATTAACTGTCACATTCGGCCATCTGAATCCATTTACAGCAAGTGCTGAGATCACAGTGATAATGCCTGCCACGATCATGACCGATGCAACAATAACAGCTTTCTTTGTTCTACTCATGACTATTTCTCCTTTACAAACATTCTCTTTATTCCATTCACACTGGCCTTGCAGACCTTAAATATACCAACCGTAACAGGCTTAACCGATACAACAAACAATATGAGTGCTGCTCCGAGCATTAGAACTGCTGTGTAAGGGCTGTGGGCCACGAACAGAGGTATGGTACATATCAATCCGCCTATTCCCGCAACCACAAAGCTGAGCACCACCGCATAGAATGATATAAGAAGTGCAAATGCAACTATCCACAGTGTGAGCAACAATACCGCCGCTGTAATGAGAAGTGGTATCCACACCGGAGAACCAAGTACTATGAGTACGACCTCCCATGCCTTGAGCTCGTGCTTTGGCTTGATCTTCTCCTTCACAAGCTTTGTAAGCGGCATATCTTCAAGTATCTGCTCCACTGCTGCATCAGGTGATCCCATATCTGCCACAGCCTCCTCCTCGGAAAGGCCATCCTCCACGCGGTCATCTATCATCTCGCTATAGTAATCCATAAACCTGTTCACATCATCAGCCGGCATCGCACTGATCCTGCTTCTTATCGACTCAAGATATTCCTGTTTGTTCATCTCTGACTTCCTCCTTCACAATAAATCTGTATATGGATTCCAGTTCCTTCCACTCTTCCTTGAACTCTTCTATCCTGGCTCTTCCGGCATCCGTAATATGATAATACTTTCTGAGTCTTCCGTTGTGCTCCACGGAATGAACCGTGAGCAGCGACCCCGCCTCAAGTCTTCTGAGGATAGGATAGAGTGTGGACTCTGATATCGTCACATACGGCTTCATATCTTTGATGATCTGATATCCATAGGAATCCTCGTCCTTGATGGCCGCAAGCACACACACATCGAGCATCCCTCTCTTCAATTGTATATCCATCGCTATACCTCCTTACGCAGTATACTATACGTCACATAGTATTATATGTCAAGTAGTATTTTCAGCACTCTACAAAAAGGAACAACAATGGAGTCAGGCACCTTTTACATAGGTTTTACATTAATGTATATGAAACATAACAAGCAGGGCGGGACATCTCACCAATGGGATGTCCCGCCCTGCTTACAAATTATATTCTGCTATATCTTAATCTGACACATGATATGTTTTCCATTATAGTATGTCGATGACATACTCCTTGCTGAACGAATGGCCAGCCTCAAGACTGTTTGAATACTCACGGTCCGCCAGATCTCCGTCATATCCCTCGCGGTCACACCTGCCAAACCAAGGCTCTATGCAGACAAATGGCGCATGTTTCTTTGCAGGAGACCATATGCCTATCTGCGGCACATCAAATCTCAACTGCAAAACCGGCGCATCAGATGAGTTCCTTAATGTAATCGTATTTATACCCTTACCATCCATGATCAGGGCATCCTCATCAAACATCTCATCACGCAGCTTTAAGACTCCATCTGTCAGTCTGTGCGTAACTGTTCTATCTCCAAGAACTCCATTTGCTGTCAAAAGACCACATTCAATCTCGTTCTTACCTGTGTGCATATCCAGAGAATAACCGCCGATGCCTCCCTCACATGCAAATGCAGGATGGGCACCGATAGAAAAATGAATCGTGTCAGTTCCCTCATTCACAACGGTCCACATAACATGTACAGATGAACCTTCAAGTCTGTATCCTATACAAAGACTGAAATCAAACGGATAGCTCTTCTGCCATGTATCATTCTTCTCAAGCACAAACAGCAGTGTATCACCAGTCTGGCCACCCACTACAAACTCGCTGTCCCTTGCAAATCCGTGCTGAGGTATATTCTCATAAACCACCCCGTTATGTCTGTAACGCTGTCCTTCGAGCTTTCCCACAAATGGAAACAGCACAGGAGAAACTCTTCCCCAATACTCAGCATCACCGCACCACATGTATTCTCTGTCTGTCTCGATACTCTTCAGGCTCACAAGCTCTGCACCGTGAGTATTCACCTTTATAGCAATCTTATCATTTTTTAATTCAACAATACCCATCATGTCCTCCTATACTCCAGCCAGTCTGGCTGATCATAATTTGCAAATAATATTATACACTTTTATAACATTATAACACAGGTACAAAAAAATACGGTCGCTTAATGACCTAATAAGCAACCGTATTTTATATAATTAAGCAATAGTCGCTGTCGGGGTTCCAAGTATCACATGAAGCCCCTTCTCCTTTGCCTTGCTGATGACATGATCGAAGAACGAAAAGTCATACTGCCCCTCCGTTTTTTCCATGATATGCCATGCAAACTCCGCTATACGAATGACATTGCATCCAAGCTCTACAATATTGTCCATATCCTCATCGATCATGGATATGTCCCACTGCTCTGGATAATAATCCACACCTCGTTATCCAAGCGCGATCATTCTGTTGATGCAGCGGGAAGCTCCCTCCATCACCTCATCAGAAAGGACTATCTCTTCGCCACCTGTGCCCTTTAATACATTCAATATGTCAACCAGGGTAGTAAGCTTCATATTATGGCACATCAGCTTTGAAGAAATTGGATAGAACATTTTGTCAGGGCACTCATACTGAAGATGCTCCACAATACTGTGCTCTGTACCGATGATAAATTCTTTTTTCTCTGACTTTCTGGCATATGCCATAATTCCTGTGGTTGAACCTACATAATCAGCCTCTGCAACTACATCCGGCCTGCACTCAGGATGGACAAGAAGTTCCGCATGTGGATGTAACTCTTTTGCCTTCAAAGCATCATCTAGGGTAACCGCAAGATGTCTAGGACATCCGCCGTTAAAAAATGCAAATTCCTTTTCCGGCATCTGCTTTTGAACATAGTTTCCAAGATTCGGATCTGGAATAAAAAGAATCTTGTCATTATCAAGCTTGCTGCAGATCTGCACTGCTGATGAGGATGTCACACATACATCACAGGCAGTTTTCAATTCAGATGTCGTATTTATATAGGCGACAACCGCATATCCCGGATACTTCTTCTTCATCTCATCCAGCGTTTCAAGGTTCATCTGCTCAGCCATCGGACATCCGGCTTCAGGATTAGGCAGGTACACATTCTTATCAGGGGACAATATCTTACATGTCTCCGCCATAAAACGCACACCACACATTATTATATTTTTGCGGGAATCCTTGCTCGCCTCTACGCTAAGTCCATATGAATCTCCCATATAATCTGCAACTTCAAGAATCTCATGTCCCTGATAAGCATGTGCCAGTATGCAGAAATCTTTCTCTTTCTTCAGTCTGATTATCTCTTCCTGTATCTCTTTTATCGTCATTTTATTCTCTCCAAATCATTTTGTATTATTTCTCCCACTCCTGCCACGGAACAAGGAAGCCTGTCTCATCGAGCTTCTGCTCTATGTTGTCCAGGATCTCTTCACTTGGAGCCTCTATCAGATGGTAATGATATCCGTTCGTAGCATTTCCAAGCAGGGACGACTGGCTGTTTTCCAATTTTTTCATAAATTTTGCCACGTCGTATCTGGAAGCAATATTCATCTTTGCAGTAACACGATTGTACACCGTATGACTTATACTTACATTCTTTACAACACCGCCATAATCAACTATGATCGTGAGTTCTTCCTCAGTCCTGTCATAACCGTGTTTTACTTTAAACTCTCTCTGACATTTTGATTCATTCTTGTATATATAACCCCTGTTAGTTGCAATTATGCCATCATCAGCCGCCCTGATCACTGCAATATCCTGCACTATTATCTGTCTGCTGACTTCAAATTCTGACGCAAGCTTATTTGCCGGAACAGGGACATCTGAATTCTTCACAATGTCAAGTATCCTTTCCCTTCTCTCTTTTGCCTTCACTTTATCCCTCCGCATGAAGATTTTTCATCGATATATCCATTATAGGTGAGCTGTGTGTAAGCGCACCGCTTGATATATAATCCACTCCCAATGATATCAGGCTCTCTATGTTCTCTTTTGTAACATTGCCTGAACATTCTGTCTCCGCACGTCCATCGATCAAATCAATCGCAGCCCTCATCTGATCCGTTGTCATATTGTCAAGCATAATGATATCGGCTCCCGCTTCAACAGCCTCTTTTACCTGATCCAGTGTCTCAACTTCAACCTCTATCTTGCGGACAAATGGTGCATACTCCTTTGCCATTCTCACTGCATTGGTTATACTTCCCGCAGCGCCTATATGATTATCCTTAAGCAATACTCCATCCGACAAATTGTATCTGTGATTGCTGCCTCCGCCGACTCTGACTGCATACTTCTCAAATATACGGCAATTAGGTGTGGTCTTTCTGGTATCCAGCAGAGTAGTCTTGCTTCCTTTAAGAAGTTCTGCAACCTCATGGGTATATGTAGCTATACCACTCATACGCTGCAGGTAATTAAGCGCAACCCTCTCTCCAGAGAGAAGAACCCTGATATCACCAGTCACAATTCCCATAAGCTGGCCAGCCTTCACCTCATCGCCATCTTTGCAGAAGAACTCAACCTCAGTGCTGTCATCTAAGAGTGTAAATACTCTTGCATATACATCAAGTCCTGCAATGATTCCATCCTGCTTGCATATCAGGTCTACTTTTCCTTTCTGTGCCTTTGGCATCACCGCATTTGTGGATACATCCTCACTTGTGATATCCTCCTGTAAAGCCATCATTATAAGCTTGTCCGCATTCAATTTCATTGTTATCTGATTCATTCTCAGCCTCTTCTTTCCGTTTCTGTCAAAACTATATTCTTATATTCTCTAAACAAACCATCTATATCTTCATATTCAGACAGATCTATGTTGTCTTCTCCACAGCCTCTGTGCTCTCTGCTGAACATGATATCATCTGCCGCCCTCTGTGCAAATACAAGCGACTCAAGTAACGAATTGCTTGCCAGTCTGTTTCTGCCATGCACTCCATTACATCCGGCCTCTCCTACCGCGTACAATCCTTCCATGGATGTCCTTCCGGCGAGATCTGCCTTC
>OHEP01001863.1_pt1 | contig 10198 bp, 8 predicted proteins | sample 1567271 | NCBI WGS metagenome assembly OHEP01 (sample SAMEA3879577, study PRJEB24766) | human gut metagenome | biome: human-associated habitat; feature: feces | place: USA | collected 1985/1987
CAACATCATATTTACTGCGGTTACCGTGTACGGCGGCAAAGGTTTTAACGCCGTAATTGCTGTCGCGGCTTAAAACGTCCAGGCTGTCGCTGATTAAATCCGTGCCCTGATTTACAAACGCTGCCGCAACGGCGCGGTTTTCGGCGACAATGTCGATTTGGTCATTGAGTTTAAAGGTATTGACTTTAAATTCGACGGAACCATCGTCTTTAATAGTTGCCGTGCCAGTACCTTGTGCTGCAACACCAGCAAAAAAGTTATCTTTTACTTTTATATTATCTTTTTTAATACCAAGGTTAACATTTTTATTGCTTTCTATAAGCGTCATGGTATCACCAACAGCAATTTTGCTGCCGCCTGCAATGCTGTTAAGGTTAATTTCGGTATTAGCAAGGTCGTTATCTGCTCCTTCTGTAATTGTAAGTACAGTTCCGCCATTTTGCCAATTAATATTATCAAAATTAATACCGTTAAAGTTTTTTACTGATTTTGTGCTGCCGCTCCAACTGTCAAGGGTAAGGGTATTGCCTGTGCCGGATGCTTTATCATTGCGTCCATACAGATTGGCATTTGTGATATCGGCAGAACCGCTGATGATGATTTCGTTGTCATAAGCACTACCACTATCATCTATATAGCCGCCGTAAACATCACCTGATACAGAACCGCCGCTGATGATAACGGTGTTGTCATAAGCTTCACTGTCGTTCAAGCTGCCGCCGTAAACAGTGCCTGTTACTTTAGCATCGCCGCTGATGTAGACAGCGTTGCTGTCAGCGCTGTTACCTTCTGAAGCACCACCAAATATAACGGATATATTTATACAGTCAGTTATATAAACTTTGTTGTTTGTTGCAGAAGCCTTGTCAGATGATGCACCATAAACAGCATCAATATCACCGCCGTTAATGGTGAAACTGTGACCATTACCGTAAACGGTATTATAATCTTTGCTGATGGTTTCACCATCAGCTGTTACGTAGCAATGTCCGTTTTCTTCATATCCTGCTAATACATTGGCTGGCACTGCCCAGTTAGCGGCACTTAAAGCCATTACCGCTGCTAAAACTTTATATTGTAGGTTTTTACACATAAAAAATCTCCTTCCATATTTGCTGCTTTGTTACTGGAGAAAAATTACAAGTGTAACTCTGCCCTGCGCGTACTTTAGTGTACCAAGTTAATTCTATTATTTGTTTATATGTTTGCATATATAAAACATTGTGTGAAAATTGTGTGATTTTTTATTTAGCAATGTCTTTGTATTTAGGTTATTATATTTTTATTTACAGTTTTACTCATATTACTTTTAATTTTGTTTTCGTCTTTGATTATACGTTATCAATTTTTATTTCTTTTTATTATTCATCTTCATTCTTTTGAATGAGCAAAAGAACGAAGCAAGAAAACTCACGCGGCTGAAAAAATTTAAACGCGGCACGCAGAAAGCAATAAAATTTTCCACGGAACTCGCTTCGCTCAAACACCGGGAAAATTTTATTGCTTTTCAGTAAATACCGCTAAATTTTTAATGCCGCGCTCTGACGTAAACCGTATTTTTTTACTGCTTAAATTAGTATATTTTGACTTTATATCGTATTTTATAACTGTTATTATCAAAAATACTCAATTTGTGTTAATGCATTGCTTAAAACCTTTGATAACATTGCTAATGATTATAATAATTTACCTAAAATACTAATTTGGGCGAAGCGCGACTTTCAAAAAACAGGCGAAAACTTAAAGTAAAAAGGCACTTGCAGCATTTGCCGGAGGATGTTTGAGCGCAGCGAGTTTCCGCAGGCGCTGCAAGTGGCAAACTGATTTGATATTGAGCCGTTAAGTTTTTTGAGGAGCAGAGACTTTTTGGTAACTTTTTGGTCTTTTCAAAAAGTTATATGAATAAGAAAGTAAATAAAAAATAATAACCTTCATTCAAAGATGAAACCTAATTATCTAAAAAACAATAAAAATACCTTTATTTGCAATTACAAAATCCTTGTGCTATAATAAGTTTACAAACGGATAGGTGCTATCATAAGCATGTGGTGCACGCAAAACAAAAAACCGGGAGTGGCAGCTCCCGGTTTTTTATTTGTGCTGGCTGTGAGCTTTAATTATCTGTCCAGCCACTTGCAAATATAATACGAAATTACACTTGCTATGACAGATAGAATTACGGATAGGAAACTATCGAACATGCAGTACACCTCCTTCCAGCTGGAAAGAGTCACAGCTTTTCTATTATGCCTGCAAAATAAAATTTTGTCAAATACATTATAAAATGGCAAATAGTTTTTGTTTTGGTCACTCAAAAGAATGAAGATGACATAAAAAAGTAAATAAAAAATAATAAAATTTTAATCAAAACCTAAAAGTAAATTCAAAAACAAACCCCAAAATGCAAAACAACTATCATCATTTTGCAATTTGACATATTTAACGGTATAATATAAACTAACAAAGTATGTTTTAAAAGAGTGTTTTATATAAAGGAGTTTTTATGCAGGGATTAATAAGCAGCGTTAAACGCGGCAGCCTTGCCGATGCCGCAGGCATTAAAGCGGGCGAAAGCCTTATTGCGGTTAATGGCAGCAGCGTGCGCGATATTATAGATTTAAGTTTTTTGCTGGCGGACGAGGAAGTGGAGCTTACACTTTTGGACGCCGCAGGCAGTGAGCGCAAAGTACAGATAATCAAAAATATAGATGAAGACCTGGGGCTGGAGTTTGAAAGTGCGGTGTTTGACAGGGTAACAACCTGTTACAACAAATGCGTTTTCTGCTTTGTAGACCAGATGATACCCGGCATGCGCAAGGGGCTTTATGTGCGTGATGACGATTACCGCCTTTCGTTTTTGTACGGAAATTTTATAACCCTTACCAATATGAAGGACGAGGATTTTGACCGCATTATTAAAACGCATATGTCGCCGCTGTACGTTTCCGTACACGCTACCGACCCCGAAGTGCGCTGCGCAATGATGAAAAACCGCTTTGCGGGCGAGCTGATGGATAAGCTGCACCGCCTGTTTGAAGCCGGTATTACCGTGCATACGCAGATTGTGTGCTGCCCCGGCTATAACGACGGTGAGGTTTTAAAACGCACTTATGCCGATTTGCGCGCTCTGGCGCCGAATGTGGAAACCATGGCCGTGGTGCCGGTGGGGCTTACCAAAAACCGTGCGCATTTAACGCCGCTGCGCCTTTTTACTCCGGAAGAAGCGCGTGAAATTGTAACCATGGTTACGGACTGGCAGAAGGAATGCCGCCAAAGCCTTGGCAAATCGTTTGTGTACCTTGGCGACGAGTTTTACATTCTGGCAGGCATGCCGCTGCCGGAAGCGGAGTGGTATGACGGGTTTCCGCAGCTGGAAAACGGCATCGGCCTGAGCCGCAATTTTTTGGAAGAATGGCAGGAGGCAGGCAAAATTGCCCCGGTTAAGGGCAGCACAAGCTGCGTTATACCCGTTGGCACAAGTGCTTATAAGGTTTTGCAGCCGCTTATTGAGGAGTTTAACGCAAGAACCGGTATGCAGCACAAGCTGCTGGCGGTGGAGAACGAGTTTTTTGGCAATACGGTTAACGTAACCGGGCTTTTGTGCGGCAATGATATTTTAAACGCCGTTAAGGGCGCAGAGAGCGTTATTTTGCCGGAAGTTGTTTTAAACAGCGATGATTTGTTCCTTGACGATATGAGTTACGCAGAGTTTTGCGCCGCCTGCGGAGCACCCGTGCACAGGGCTGCTTCGGCAGGGGATTTGTACAAGCTGCTGCAAAGATAAGGTGTTGTTATGAAAGATTACGGTATTTTGCAGGTTTATACCGGCGATGGCAAGGGCAAAACCAGTGCCGCGCTGGGGGTGGCGTTCCGTGCGTGCGCACGCGGTGCGCGTGTGTTAATGCTGGCCTTTTTAAAGGATGACCCCAATTACAGTGAGGCAATCGGCGCGCATCTTTTGCCGGGCTTTACTTTAAAGCAGGTGGGGCGTGACGCTTTTGTAAATTTTAAAAATCCGGCGCAGGTTGACCTTGACCTGGCGCGCAGCGGCTGGGAAACAGCCAAAAAAGCAATTTTAAACCGCGAAGCAGATTTAATAATACTTGACGAGATTAACATTGTTTTACAGACGGGCATGCTGCCGGTGGACGAAGTGGTTGATTTTTTGAAGGAGCATAAGGGTTATGCCGAAATTATCTGCACCGGGCGCGGCGCACCGCAGAAGCTGTGTGATGCTGCCGGGCTGGTAACGGATATGCAGGAGGTTAAGCACTATTTCCATCTGGGGGTAAGTTCCCGGGCAGGCATAGATTTTTAGAGAGTGAGGTTAGTGGAGTGGGTAAACCGATAGTTGCCATTGTTGGCAGGCCTAATGTCGGCAAATCGACATTGTTTAATATTTTTGCAAACAGCCGCATTTCCATTGTTGAAGATACCCCGGGCGTAACGCGCGACCGCCTTTACGCCGAGGGCGACTGGCTGGACAACCAGTTTATGATGGTTGATACCGGCGGCATTGAGATTATGAACAGCGACGCGATTGCTGTTTCCATCCGCCAGCAGGCGGAAATTGCCATTAAAGAGGCAGACGTTATTTTGTTTGTGTGCGATGCGCGCAGCGGCATTGTGCAGGAGGACGCCGATGTTGCCAGAATTCTGCGCAAAAGCGGCAAGCCGATTGTGCTGGCTGTAAATAAGGCCGATTCGCCCAAGCAGGAGCTTAACGTTTATGAGTTTTACAATTTGGGTTTGGGCGAGCCGTTCCCGATTTCGGCGGCTAACCATTTGGGCATTGGCGACCTTTTGGACGCCGTTGTGGCAAAATTTCCGCAGAATAAGGCGGGCGTGTTTGATAACGACGAGGACCAGATTAAGGTTGCGCTTATCGGCCGCCCGAATGTAGGCAAGTCTTCCATTTTTAATTCGCTGGTAGGGCAGGAGCGCAGCATTGTAAGCGACGTTGCCGGCACTACGCGCGATGCTATTGACACGCCGGTTGTGCGCAACGGGCAGAAGTATTTGTTTATTGATACTGCCGGTATGCGCCGCAAGGGCAAAATTGACGAGCCGATTGAAAAGTACAGCATTATCCGCAGCCTGCGCGCCGTTGACCGCAGCGACGTGGTGCTGATGGTTATTGACGCTGTGGACGGCGTTACCGAGCAGGACAAAAAAATTGCCGGTTATGCGCACGAAGCGGGTAAGGGCATTGTAATTGTTGTTAACAAGTGGGACGCTTACGAAAAGGACGAAAACTCCACCCTGCGCTATACCGAAACCCTGCGCAAAGAGCTGATTTTTATGCAGTATGCGCCTGTTGTGTATGTATCGGCGCTTACCAAGCAGCGTATTCACCGTCTGCCGGAGGTTATTAACTACGTTGCCGAACAGAACGCCATGCGCGTGGCAACCAGCGTGCTGAACCAGGTTATTGCCGACGCTGTGGCAATTAACCCGCCGCCGACGGAAAAAGGCCAGCGTTTGAAGATTTTGTATGCAACGCAGGTTAAAATTAAGCCGCCTACGTTTGTTATTTTTGTCAACGAGCCGGAAATCATGCATTTTTCGTACCAGCGTTATCTGGAAAACAAACTGCGTGAAGCGTTCGGTTTTGAAGGCACGCCGCTGTCAATGATTATCCGCGGCAAAAAAGAAGACGAATAGAGGCTGAATAAATGGATGTAATGATATTTGTATTATGGTTTGCCGTTGGTTTTGTGTTTGGCTCCGTCCCTTCGGGGCTGTGGCTGGTTAAGGCAATTCACGGCATTGATATCCGCGAGTATGGCAGCAAAAATATCGGCAGTACCAATGTTTTCCGTACTGTTGGCGGTAAAACTGCGATGCTTGTGCTTTTGTGCGACGCGGGCAAGGGCATTATTGCCGTTATGATTGCCCAAAGCATGACCGGCGGCGATTTGTATGCCATGCTGTTTGCCGCTATCGGCGCGCTGCTGGGGCACAATTATTCTTTGTTTCTGGGCTTTAAAGGCGGCCGCGGCGTTGCAACCGGCCTTGGGCTTTTAATCTTTTTAATGCCCAAGGTAAGCGGCATTTGCTTTATTGTGTGGCTTGCCATTGTGCTGGCAACCCGCTATGTTTCGCTGGGCAGCTGCGTGGGTGCGTTCTGCGCGCCGTGCCTTGCGTGGTATTTCGGGTATCCGCTGCCGGTGTTTTTGTTTGCCGCCGTTGCGGCAGCGTTTGTAATTATCCGCCATAAGGATAATATCAAGCGCCTTTTAAACGGCACAGAAAGCAAAATCCGCCAGGGGCACGCTGAAGACTTAAAGAAATAATTTTACAAACACATTCTGTTTTATAAGCGGAATGTGTTTTATTTTTTAAATTGTAAGAATATTTCAGTAAATTCATAAAAACATATGGCTTTTACCACGAAACAGTGTTATAATGTTCCTATGAGTAAGGTGTAAAAAAATTTTTTAGGAGATGATTACATGACAGAAAAATCTACGTTCTATCTTGTCAGAGAGGAAATTCTGCCTGAAGCAATCAAAAAAACCATTAAGGTAAAGGAAATTTTAAAACGCGAGGAAATCAGAACCATTAATGAGGCCGTTGAAAAAATGGGGCTGAGCCGCAGCGCTTATTACAAATATAAAGATTATGTATTTCCGTTTTATGAAGCAAGCAAGGAAAAAATCATTACCCTTTCGCTTTTGCTTGAACATAAACCGGGCGTGCTTTCGCGCGTGCTGAATACTGTTGCAGGCGATTCCGGCAGCATTATGACCATTAACCAGGGCATTCCCTTGCAGGGTGTTGCCAACACTACCATTTCTATCGAAACCAAAAACCTGACGGTTGATTTGGAAGCGCTGCTTGATAAACTGCGCATGATTGACGGCGTTAAACGCCTGGAAGTTCTGGGGCAGGTTTAAGCCGCAGCCATTTATTTAATTACGGGGGGAACAAATGAAAGATTGTATTAATATCGGCCTTTTGGGCGTGGGAACCGTCGGCAGCGGCGTGCTGCACGTGCTTGAGCATAACGGCGGCGAAATTGCCAAAAAAGCAGGCTGCAAAATAGAAATAAAGAAAATATTGGTGCGCAATCCGCAGAAAGCGGCGGAGCTTGGCAAAAAATATGCCGTTACCGGTGATTTTGAAGATATTGTAAATGACCCGGACATTGATATTGTTGTTGAGCTGATTGGGCGTGAGCATCCGGCGAAGGAATATATTGCTTCCGCGCTGGAGCACGGAAAAAATGTTGTTACGGCCAACAAGGATGTGCTGGCAAAATACGGCAGGGAGCTGTTTCCGCTGGCGGAGCTGCACAATGTTGATTTTATGTTTGAAGGCGCCGTGGGCGGCGGCATACCAATTATCCGCCCGCTTAAATCGTGCCTGGCTGCCAACCGTATTAAATCGGTGATGGGCATTGTTAACGGCACTACCAATTATATGCTTACCAAAATGTCGCAGGACCATATGGATTACGGCGAAGTTCTGCGTGAGGCGCAGGAAAAAGGCTATGCCGAATCGGATCCGACTGCCGATGTAGGCGGGCTGGACGCCGCACGCAAGCTGGTAATTTTGGCTTCCATTGCCTTTAATACGCGCATCAGCCTTGATGATGTGCTGGTATCGGGCATTGAAAGTTTAAAGCTCTGCGATATTGAATACGCCAAAGAACTTGGCTATACCATTAAGCTTCTGGCAGTTGCCAAACATGATGAAGAAAAAGGCATTACCGTTTGCGTAAGGCCTACCATGCTGCCTACGGAGCATCCGCTGGCAGGCGTTAACGATGTGTTTAACGCTGTGTTTGTGGAAGGCGACGCCCTTGGCGAAGCAATGTTTATGGGCCGCGGAGCAGGCGGGCTGCCTACTGCAAGCGCTGTGTGCGGCGATATTATCGACGTGGCGCGTAATATGGTGCATGGTTCTACCGGGCGCATTAACTGCACCTGCTTTGACGAAAAGCACCTGTGCCGCCTTGAAGATATGCTTTCGCCGTTTTATATCCGCCTGAACGTTGTGGACAAACCGGGCGTGCTGGCTGCTATTGCCGCCGCTTTTGCCGCACAGAATGTGGGCCTGAAAAAAGTTATTCAAAAACAAATGGTTGGCGACAAGCTGGCAGAACTTGTTGTTATTACCTACCATGTTTCCGAGCTTGATATGCAGATGGCCGTGCAGACTTTGAAAGGCCTGCCGGTTATTAAGGAAGTATGCAGCGTCATCCATGTTGAAGATGACAACGTGGAGTGTAATTGTGCCCGCCACTTCGGCCAACTGCGGGCCGGGGTTTGACGTTTTGGGCGCTGCCTGCAATTTATACAATGAATTTACTTATGAGCTTACTGAGCGCGGCTTTGAACTTGAAGTTACCGGAGAGGGCAGCGGGCGTTTGCATGCCAGCGGCAAAAACCTGGCGTTTCTGGCGTTTTTCCGTTTGTGGAACGAGCTTACCGACCGCCGCTATACAGGGCTGAAAGTTACCATGCACAACCGCATTCCGCTTTCGCGCGGGCTGGGCAGCAGCAGTACGGCCATTGTTGCCGGGCTGATGGCGGCCAATTATTTAACCGGCAGCACTTTAACAAGGCAGCAGCTTGTTGATTACGCTACCGAAATTGAAGGGCACCCGGATAATGTGGCACCGGCGCTTCTGGGCGGGTTTACGGTAAGTTATATGGCGCACGGCAAGGCTGCTTCGCTGCGCTTTGTGCCCAAAAAGCCGCTGAACTTTATTGCCGCAGTACCGGCGGAGCCGCTTTCTACCGCAAGGGCAAGGCAGGCGATACCGGAAACGGTAAGCCATAAGGATGCTGTTTTTAACGCCGGGCGCAGTGCGCTTTTGGTAAGCGCGCTTTTAACGGGCGAATATAAATTTTTGCCCGACGCTTTGGAGGACAGGCTGCACCAGCCGTACCGCATGCCGCTTATTAACGGCACGCAGGCTGTGTTTAAGGCTGCTAAAAATGCCGGCGCTTACGGTGCTATTATCAGCGGAGCTGGTTCTACATTAATGGCATACGCCGCGGCAGATGCCGACAGTGAAGCCATTGGGCGCGCTATGCAGCAGGCTTTTGAAAAAGCCGGGCAGCAGGCGGTGTACCATGTGCTGAAGCTTGACGAAGAAGGCGCACGCGTTATTGATAATTAATGCTTGACATTTGCATTTAGTTTGTTTATAATATTACTTGTGTTTCGGGGCGTGGCTCAGCTTGGTAGAGCGCTTCCTTGGGGTGGAAGAGGTCGTGGGTTCGAATCCCGCCGCTCCGACCATTCCGAAACAACTGCCTTTACGGGAAATCCCCGTGAAGGCTTTTTTTATAGCCTTGACAGAAAAGGAGTGCGTGCAATGATTCGCAGCGTAAGGCTTGTATGCGCCGAATGCGGCAGTGAGTTTGTGCCGGAAGGCGGCGTTTTGTATTATAAGGACAATTACATTAACAATACTGTAAAAGAGGCAAAGTTCATCTGCCCGGCGTGCATTAAAAAATGGCACGAAAAATGGCAGATTAAAAATGCCGAATTTAACGAAGTGGACTATGTGATGACCGTTACCATCGAACTGGAGGACGGCACGGTTTACGAAGATTTGGACTGCACGCCTATGGACGGCTATGTGGTTGCCGGTGTGGATATTCCGCCTGAGGCGCAGAAAAAATTGTATGAGTTTTACCACGAATGGGATTTAAAACGCAAGCATGACGTGCTGAAATACTGCACTTTTAAGGATGAGTTTATGCGTACCAGCTTCAGCTGTGAAACTTACGGCGGCGAAAAATATGAGGACGTTGCCTTCCGCGTGAACATTAAGGGCGTTATGGAAACGGCTGTGCCGGTGCCCGATTATATTTTGAAACAGATTATTGACGCTTACAGTATTTACGAATTGCAGAACAGGGAATAACGGGGGAAAACAATGCAGGAATTACTTGAAAAGATTGAAAAACGCCGCACTTTTGCCATTATATCGCATCCTGACGCCGGTAAAACGACGCTGACGGAAAAACTTTTGCTGTATGGCGGCGCAATTCACCTTGCCGGTACGGTTAAGGCGCGTAAATCCAACCGCCATGCCGTTTCGGACTGGATGGAAATTGAAAAGCAGCGCGGCATTTCAGTAACAAGCTCCGTTTTGCAGTTTGATTATGACGGCTACCGCGTAAACATTCTGGATACGCCGGGCCATCAGGACTTTTCGGAAGATACCTACCGCACT
>OHEP01001872.1_pt1 | contig 10154 bp, 7 predicted proteins | sample 1567271 | NCBI WGS metagenome assembly OHEP01 (sample SAMEA3879577, study PRJEB24766) | human gut metagenome | biome: human-associated habitat; feature: feces | place: USA | collected 1985/1987
TACTGCCCCGGTCTCATGCCCCACGCCGCCATAATAGACCCGCTGCTGCTCAACGCCTTACCTCACACCCATACCGGCGAAGCAGTATTGTCCGCACTGGCGCTTTCCGTGGAGGCGGCCGTCTCTCCCGAAGGCAGCTTTTTCAGCCGCCCCTTCGCAATGCAGGCCATGCATACCATAATAAGCAGCACCATCGCGTTTTCCTGCCTGCCATTTCCATCAGAGCCGCTGCTCAACGCCCAGATACTCAGCGGCATAGCCCACTACAACGCCTCCCCCGGCCTTTGCTCTGCAATGGTTCACGGATCTATGGGGCTGTTTGGCTGTGTATCCTTCGGGACGCTTTGCGCCGTGTACCTTCCTGCCATAATACGGCGTTCAATCGGCCAATACTCCGAGGGCTACGCCGCCATAGCGTCGGAGCTGGGTCTGAAGGATACTCCCGAGGCTCTTGCTGCGCTCATTGAGGAATATGCGGACATGCTTGGCCTGCCGTTGAAGCTTTGTGAATTGGAACGGGATAAAAACGCTTTTTTAAAAAAGCTCCCCCGCCTTACGGCGAGGGTAGCACAGTGCGGCGAAGTTGCCCAAATTATCCCGGATGACACTCAAAAAAAGGTAGAGGAGCTGTTCCGTCACGCCTATTACAAATAGCTACATATTCTCTCTTGCGTATTGGAATATGTATTGCTGCAATATGCCGCTGTTTGGGCCGAGGGCGGCTATCTGGTCCTCCATGGCCTTTTTCCCCGGTTCTGCGCCTTGGAAGTACATGAGCCGCATGGCGCGCTTCATCCATACGTCCAACGGAAATGCGTCCGCATGGCCCAGCGAGAACAGCAGTACGCAGTCCGCAACCTTTGGCCCCACTCCCGGGAATCTCAGCAGCTCTTTTCTGGCCGCCGCCGTCGGCACGTTCCTCAGCGTTTCCAGCTCGTACCCGTCGGCTATCATTCTGGCGCTGTCTTTGATATATGGCGCCCGGTAGCCGGAGCCTATGGCGGTGAGCTGTTCGACAGTCAGCTCCGCTATGGCCTCAGGCGCCGGAAAAGAATAGTATTCAGTAGTTCCTTCGTGCTTTTCTCCCGCCAGGATACAAAGCCTGTCCACTATACCGGTTATGCGCTTTATGTTGTTGTTTGCCGATATGATAAAGCTTATCAGCGTTTCAAATGGGTCCTGATTGAATATGTGTATGCCGCTGGCGTAGTCCAGGCATTTGCCAAGGGTAGCGTCACATCTCACCTCGTCCTCTATGGCCTGATAGTTTCTGTATAAGTCAAAGTAATTGAGCCAGAAGCCGACATCTTTATCCTTGCCGGGGGTTATAATCAGAGTTTCTCCCGTCTGCCTTACCGTAGCTCCCCTGCCGCCTGCCACGCCGAACCAGCCGTTTCCCGTATTCTTCCAGCGAAACGCCTGCCCGCAGTCACAGGAACGGGCAAGGTCAAAGCATCTGACCCCGGACACTATGATAGAACCGTCCCTGACATATATATCCATACGAATCCTCTCAATGTCGAATCTTAAGCATATTTTCCTAAAATGCCCCCTGCTTGTCAAGTATGAATCCGCTGTCCTTGAGAGCAGCGGCACTGTCTTCTGTTTGCACAGAGAGAGACAGACGGGCCTTAGCCCGTCTGTCTCAGAGTGTCAAAAAAGTGGCTGAATGCCACTTTTTTGAGTTTTACGGGTTTTGCCTCTCGCATTCGCTCCCGGGCGGCAAAATCCGCAAAGTACGAAAACCTCTGGGTTTTCATCCGTTCTGACGCACATGTCGTCAGAGCCGGATTAAACATAAGGGGCTGCGGCCCCTTATCAACCCTGGGGTTTTTTGACAGACTGAGACAGACGGGCCTTAGCCCGTCTGTCTCTCTCATTAAGAATAGTTATGAAAAGCAGGTTCTCGAATCAAATGCCAAGCTTACGTACTACTTCGTCCATATAAGACTTAACGTCCTGAATATCCTTGTCGATCTGCTTGCGGACTTCATCCAGACCACCGGAGAATTTCTTCACTCCGCGGATATAGGCATAAACCTGAAGCAGTACATCCTTTTCGTATATATCCTGGTCAAAGTTCAGTATAAATGTCTCTATAGTGGCAATGGGTATATCGTCATCTGAGGGACGCAGACCTATGTTAGTCATGCCCCTGTAATACCTGCCATCTATTATGGAAAGCGTGCCATATACGCCGTGAGGAGGAAACAGCTTATTAGCCGCTACGCCCAGGTTAGCCGTAGGCATTCCTTGCTTACGCCCGGCCGCCTTACCGTGGACGACCCTTCCCATCATAATATATACATGACCAAGGAGTTCGGACATCTTATTAAAATCCTTATCCTCAATTGCCTTCATTACAGCTGCTGTGGATACTTCTTCGCCATTGTGATAAACGACGGGAACAGACTCAACCTCAAAGCCGTACTTTTCACCGAGGGCCTTAAGCTCTGCGATACCCTTATTATCGGAGCCAAAGCAGATATTCTCTCCGGCTACTACCACCTTTGCGTTGAGCTTTCCGGCAACGGCACTGCAAAGCTCGTCTGCGGTCATGGAATCATAATCCCGGGCGTTTATCGAAACCATTATTTCCACGCCGGTTTCTTTAAGGAGTTCTTCCTTTTCGCGCTCGGTATATATAACGGGCTTAAATGTCTCGTCTGCGCTTACTATCACAGGTACAAGCCCCTCATGGGCACAGACCTTTTCTATAACTGCCCTGTGGCCAAGGTGGATACCGTCAAAATGTCCAAAAGCCACACAGGTACCGTCCTTCGTACCACCGCAAAAATCCAATACATGCTTCATTGTAAGTTTCCTCCGGTCTCGAGACATACCTGCGGCAGCGATGCACTGCCGCAGGACTTTACGTCTCAATTCAAACAACTATATCGGCTTATTCAGCGAGATGCTTCTTGGAGTAAAGGAAGTAAATCAGTATACCTACGATGTAGATGATGGCAGTGAATATCCACATCTGCGCGCCGCCGTTGAATATGGCGGGTATGTAGCTCGCTACGATCACGATTATGGTGATCCAGCTCAGAGCGTTTCCGCCGGGAGCCTTATAGTTACCCTCAATATAGGGGATCTGCTGCCTGGACTTGATCAGGGAGTAGCACACTATAACGATGGTAAACGCCGCGGCTATGGAGCCGAGGTTGACCAGAAGCTCAGTCCAGGAGGGCTGGCAGCTCAAGGCGGCCGCTATGACGGCGGACACTATGATGCCCACGGAGGGAGCGCCGTTCTTGTTGGTCTTTGCAAATGCCTTGGGCAGGGCGCCGTCCTCGGCCATGGCCTGTATCGTCAGCGCGTTCAGGTTCTGAACCACCAGCATGGTGGTGATGAGGGCCAGGAATGCGGATATGGAAATCAGCTTGGAAAGCCAGGGCACGTTGGTCATAGATGTCCAGGCAGCCGCGAACATGGGGATAAAGCGCATACCGGGGTTCTCTACCAGGAACTGGGTGGTTATATGACCCATGGTACCGATGATCATCAGGAGGTACAGAGCTACAACGATTATCAAAGCTATAGCCATGGACTTGGGAACGGTGCGGTTAGGATCCTTTACCTGGCCTACCATGAACGCTATGGCAACAACGGAGCCGTAAGCAACCATGGCGTTGGGGATAGCCTGTATCCAGCCGGTCTTGCCCATGCCGCCGTCAAAGAAGTTAACATAGTTGCCCCAGTTGAAGTTGCTGTGAGACAGAGCGATAATGCCGAACGCCAGCATGGTGATAATGAGCAGGCCAACCAGGATGTTATTGAACTTGCCGGCGTCAGTAATCTTTCTGAGGTTGAGTATGACGCAGAACAGTATGGAGGCCAGCGCGAGGGGGATCTGAAGGCCTGAAAGAGCCTCGAAGCCAACACCCAGATAGGTGGCTACATAGATCGCGGAGAACGCTACCGCGATGAAGTTGGAGATTATGTATCCCCATGCCGCAAGATAGCCCCAGAACTTGCCGAGGGACTTTGCGGGGAATACATAAACGCCGCCGGAATGAGGATAGCGAACGGACAGTTCTGCCACCTGAACGCCATAGCAGCCAAGTATTATAGCTGCAACTATCCATGTAATTATAGCCGCGGGACCGGCATAGTACATAGTCATGCCGGAGAGTGAGAAAATCGCGCTGCCGATGCAGCCGCCGGTAAGTATAGCAATGCAAGCTACAAGGCCAAGCTTACCACTATCTTTGTTTTCCATAGAGTCCTCCTAAATAATGTGTTTTTATTGATTTTTCGGGGCCTGGGCATCCCAAAACCTAATTCGTTTTTACTGGTAATTCACTTAATCGAACATTTTATTTATGATATAGTTTAATATTCAACATCGTTTTTGTCAACATCAATCTTATATAATAACCAATGCAGGTACATCAGCATTATTTCCTCGGTTATCCCAGTTGATGCTTTGCGCCAGCAAATTTTAAGTAAATTCTATTTACAGTATCTCCGTACAGGGCTACCAGCCCTGTACGGAGAAGTCCGGACCATATCAGTCTGTTATTATTACCCTGAAGGTGCCGGGCACAATCGCCGCCTCAAAGGCCTGCTGTGCCTGCTCGAAGGGGAACTTCTTTGCAATAAGCGGCTTGCAGTCTATTATGCCGCCGGAAAGCAGACGGTTAGCGGTAAAAAAGTCGTGCACGTCGGGGCTGATGGAGCCGGTGAGTATGGGCTCATTGCCATGCAGCATCTGGGGGCTTACCGGCGCCGGGGCATCGGGATGCATGGAACTGTACTGTATCATGCGGCCGGCCTTGCCTGTCATGGCGATAGCCTGAGGTACCACGGAAGGTATGGCGGTAGTGTTGAACACCACGTCTGCACCACGGCCCTCGGTAAGGCTCTTTACGTACTCAACAGGATCCTTCTCCATGGGGTTGAAAGTAATGTCGGCTCCCAGCTTCCGGGCCAGAGCGCGGCGGCTCTCGTCTACCTCGCTCATTATGACCCTTGCACCCCTGCGCTTCGCCAGCATTACGTGATACTGACCCATTATGCCGCCGCCTATTACTACCACGTCTTCACCCAGCTGAATGTTAGCCTTGGTGACGCTATGCACCACACATGCAAGAGGCTCGGTCAGGCTGGCTTCTTCATAGCTCAGAGTGTCGGGTATCTTAAAGAGATAACCGGTATTTACTATAACGTAATCGCAAAGGCCGCCGGGTCCTATAAGCAGTCCCTCGCGTACGGGCTTTTTCTGCGCCCTTTCGCAGAGATTAGCATGTCCGGTACGGCAGTAATAGCACTCGCCGCAGTTGTAAAGCAGACGTACGGCAACGCGGTCTCCTGGCGCCCACATTTTCTTGTTCACGCCATCGCCCAGAGCAACTATCTCGCCTGATACCTCATGGCCGCCGGTGCATGGCAGAGGCATCTTTACTTCACCCCTGAATATGCGCTGCTCAAGGGTGCAGAGCGCTACGGCATGTACCTTTATCAATGCTTCGCCGTTGCGAAGATCCGGGGTGGTCAGGTTCATTATCTCGGTCTGTTTTTCGCCGGTTACGGCAATAGTCTTAATTTGAATAGACATATCTTTTACCTCCGGTTATTTAAGCATCTTCATGGCCTCGTCAACGGTGGCATCGTCATGCACTATCGCGGCAATGGCCGCGCAAACGGCGGCTATATTCTCGTGACGGTAGATATTTCGGCCCATTATAATACCCTTTGCGCCAGCGTCCAGAGCGCCGCGAATGTTGGCGAATATCTCCTCCTCGCTCTTGGCCTTGCCGCCGCCCAGAACCAGTATGGGCGCGTAGCAGCCGTCAACGACCTCGCGGAAACGCTCGCCCCCAACGAACTCGGCCTTGATAAAATCAGCGCCCAGCTCTGCGCCCTGCCTGCAGGCAAAGCTCATATTCTCAACAGAACGGGTATCAATGCCATCGTGCTTTTCAAAGCCGTAAGGCAGCATCTCGGCGCCTACCGGAATGTTGAGCTTTTCAGCCTCGGCGCAGAGGTTAGCAAGGTACTCCAGGGTGTGCTCATTGTCGGTAGAGCCCGGGTAACCCATGCACAGCATGGCATCGGCGCCTACGCGCACCGCATCCTCAGGGGTGTACAGCAGGCTAAGGGGATTCATAGGTTTGCGTAGTGCAGAAATTCCTCCGTCCGCACGCATTATAATACCGGCATTGCCGAAATCATTCTGAAAGGCCTTAATAATACCATAGGTAGTCAGAAATCCGTCAGCACCACCGGCCACAGCCTCGCGGATAACATGTCCCGGATCCTTCAAATCGGGAGAAGGCATCATTGCTGCGTGATCCATAGCCAACACGAAGGACTTGCCGTCCTTTTTAAAGAAATTATTCATTCTGCGTTTCATAATTCTTTTCCTTTCGTATTAGTATTTTTAAAATCTTTTTTTAATAGGCCGCCCCGTATATCTTGCTGTATGCACACTGGTTGCCGCCAAGATAAAGGTGGGTAGTCTGCTCAAGTGTGAGTTCGCCTTTGGCGGGAGGGAAGAAGCCGCCGGATTCCTTATTGAGCCTGAAGGTATCTCCGCCTACTGCCCTGTCCACAGCAGAAAGGTGTACGGTCTTCTCAATTGAACCTCCGCTGCACATAGCTGTAGCTTCGGGTACATCGTCAACCAGCAGTATGCCCTCTGTGCCGTCCTTGCCGCCGAATTCGAAGGTGATGCCGGCGGTGCGGATACCGTGGCGCTCAGCGGTCTGTATTGTAAGCATGCCGTCGGTGCAGGCGTTGCCGCCGCCTTCCCATACCATTACCAGGCCTTTTGCATCCAGCATCTGAGCAAGCTTTACCACGTGGCTTGCACAGCGCTGCTTATGCCATGTGCTGGGATTGTGGCTGCGGCAGAATATTACGCCCTTGAAGTTTATGTCCTTGCCGTGGCGCCTGTACAGTTCCAACAGCACCGGATGGTTAACATGCAGATAGGTGGGTACCTTAAAGGCGGGCCACACATAGTTGCCGCTTACCACACAGCCGTCCAGCATCTCATTGGGATGCAGCACAGTGGGAACCATATCGTCTATGGGCATTCCATAGAGCATTGTATCCGCATACGGTCCCTGGTTCTGGCACTGCCATACCATCACTACCCCGGGCAACTCCGGATGCTCTTCCTCAGTAGAGAACTCCTCCGTCCTGTCGGGAGTCATGCTGCGTGTGAGCTCCGCCAGATAATTGGATATTCTGATGGCAATAAGGCGAATATCGTTATCGTACTCGATAGAGGATTTGCCCTCGTTCAGGTCGTATATTATGACCAGATTGTTTGTCTTGGAAAAAGGCGTATAGCCCGCATAGAAACCGCTGAGTTCAATTATGGCGTCGCGGGGATACAGCAGGCCGCTGGAGGCGTTGGACTCATCCCATGGAAGGGCCGCACTCTCTATTACGGCAAAGCCGGACAGCATGTTGGTGACGCCGCGGCCTACGGTATAAGGGGTGCTGAAAAATCCTGAGTACTGTACGCCCTCACCCTCTATTTTTACCATGGGGGCTATCGTGTCCAGAACGTGTATGATGCGTGCATTTTCACCCGGCTTGGTTATTTCGAGATGATAGCCCTTCACAGCCTTGCAGAGGTCGGCGGTCAGCGCCTGAAGTTCGGCTTCGTTTACGGTAAGCACACCGTTTTCCAATGCGCACTTATCGCCAAAGCGAACATCCTTAACGTCAAAATACTGACGGGTAAGCTTCATATCTATCATTGCTTAGTCCTCCTTGCTCTCGTCCACAGTAAATACCGTGGGTGCGGTGATGTCCATCTGCAGGACTTCCAACGCCTTGTCGATGATCTTGCGGCGGTAAACCTTTTCTCTGTCTATGGGCAGATCGGGATTGCCGACTGGGGCGGTAAATTCGCCGCCAAATACTATGCGGTTCGCACCAACGCTCTTGGCTATGGTGGTAAACGCAGTTATGTGTACATTAGGTATGCCTGCTCTGTCAAGCTCTTTTGATATCGTTGCGCAGCAACGAGTGCAGGTTCCTCAGGTAGAGGTCAGCAGACAAGCATCCACCTTGGCATCCTTAAGCATATTTGCCCACTTCTTGCCCATCTCCTGGCTGCTGCCGATGTTTGTGCCGACACCGCAGGTAGCACCGAAGAACTTGTATATATCTCCAATTTTGCCTTCCTTCTTGCAATCGAGAAGAGCATCAAGAGGTACCAGACGATGAGGATCGGCGCTGGCGGCGGTAGTGTCGTATCCGCCGTGTATTGATTCATACACGCCCTTCTTAAGAGCGTCGAGGCCGGTCATATCATAAATACCAAAGCTTACGGCAAACGCCTGCTTGATCTTGTCCGGGTTGCCCACAGGGACCAGACCGCCAGTGGTAAACAGGGCTATGGTAGCCTTGCTCAGATCCTTGATGGCGGGATTGGGGGCCACGCGGTCAAAGGAGGGCATGGGATACTCAGTTACGAAGTGCTCGCCATTGAGCTTCTTGAGCAGCATATTCACGGCGCGCTTGGAGCCGCGCTCCTTCTCGAAGAAGTTCACGCGCACGCCGTTGGGCATGTAGCCGTCCTCGCAGGAAGCACCGAGCTTTTCGCCCTTCATCAGCTTGAGCGCGAGCTTTGCCATCACAGGCGCGGCCTTGCGCATGCCGGCCGCGCTGTTGGCGGTGGGCACGATGAGGAGCTTATCCTTGAGGTCCGCGCCGGGGTTTTCTTCATACATGCCGGTGAGGACCGGGATGCCGAGTTCTTCCTTCACGGCAAGCGCAACGTTGGCACAGGCATAGCCATAGCGGCCGGCATTGAACGCGGGGCCTGCGATGAACAGATCCGGCTTCTTTTCCTTGACCCATGCGAGGATCTGAGCCTTCGCCTCTTTTTCATGCTCCGCGAAGTGGGAGTCGCCGCAGACGATCGTCGCCACGATCTCCGCCTCGCCCTTCCAAGCCTGGTTGAACGCGAGGCCGGGGCCTACGAATCCTTCCCGCAGCTCGGGAGCTACGTGCGCCATTTCCTCGCCGCCGATGTTGGCGAAGAACTGGTTGATGTAATGTACAACACGATAACTCATGTTCTCTGCTTTCTCCTTCCCGTTTATCTTGCGCTCAGGCGGTTGAAGCCCATCTCGTTGGTAGCGCCGGTGATGACCTGGAGCTCGGCCTCGATGGTGCCGTCAGGACGCAGGGAACCCGCATGGCTTCCGGCTATCCTGTCGATATCCTCCAGCGTGCCGATGACCTTGTCCATCTTGGGCAGGATTATTACCTGGTTGGCATTGCCGCCGGTTACTACCGCATCTGCCAGAGGATCGGCGTCTGCCAGGGACTGGGACTTGCCGTCCTGACCGGCATACTCATCGGTGATGATGGTGGTCTTTACGCCCTGAAGCTCGATCTTCTTGGTGTTCATGATAAGGTCGGTATCGGGATTGCCGAAGCCTTCCTGAGATACGATAACGCCGTCAAGATCCAGCAGGCGGCAGAGCTTTGCCGTCCAGTCGGAGGAGCGCATCTTATCAGCCAGGTATACGTTCTCATTAGTGATGATATTGCACACGTAGTTGATGGTCTTGCCGTGCTGCTCAAACAGGTCTGCCACCACGGGGTTGTTCTGATGATGATAAGTGGTGTTCTTATCGCAGGCAGAGACGCAGTTGCCGCTGATGATGGCGCCATCCATGGTCTCGGTGGGGTTGATGATGGTGGTAAGGCTCTTCTTGGCGTCTACGCCGTATACGTAGGTGTCATGGAGCAGGCCCTGGCTCTGGAGCATATGGACATACGCTACACGGGGCAGGTCGGGCCACTTCTGCATGCCTTCCTTGATGCCGAGGGTCTCGTATTCCTTGGTGGAATCGGGAGTCACATTGCGGCCCAGCTCACCGATATAGGTGGCGGCGCGGAGGCCGGCGATGCGCACGGCGTGCTCATACTCATGCTGATGTACGCCCGCTACAGGCTCACATACCAGTACCAGGTTCAACAGCTTGGAGAAAGCGGTGTAGTCGGCGCCGGGGCCGGTCATGTCGATAACGCCCTCCTGGAAGCCAACGATCTTACCGGCGGTAACGACTGCCATGCCGCGGAGCACATGAGTCTTGCCGGAGCCTACGGTGTCTACCTTGGCGATGACGCCGGGGAATTCGCCGCCGGGGCCTTCTACCTTGACGCGGGGTTCG
>OHEP01001874.1_pt1 | contig 10144 bp, 10 predicted proteins | sample 1567271 | NCBI WGS metagenome assembly OHEP01 (sample SAMEA3879577, study PRJEB24766) | human gut metagenome | biome: human-associated habitat; feature: feces | place: USA | collected 1985/1987
ATATATAACAAACCTTACAAGGAGTTTAAATTTATGGTTTATGCAGTTATATTAGCCGGCGGTGTCGGCTCAAGAATGGGCGGCGACAAGCCTAAGCAATATCTTACGGTAAAGGACAAGCCTATCATTGTTTACACGATAGAGAAATTTTTTGCTGTTCCTGATTTCGAAAAGATTATCGTTCTCTGCCCTAAGCAATGGGTTGAACATACAAAAAATCTTATCGAAAAGCACATTGCCCCTGCAAGTGACAAAATTGCCGTTATCGAGGGCGGCGATACAAGAAACGAAACTATTATGAATGCAATTAAGTTTATTGAAGCCGAGGGCAACCTCAACGACGATACAATTATTGTTACTCACGACAGCGTTCGTCCTTTTGTTACGGGCAGAATTATTAAAGAAAACATTGAATTTGCAAAGCAGTACGGCGCTTGCGATACTGTCGTTCCCGCTACTGATACGATTGTTGAGGCTAATGACAACACTGTTATAAGTTCAATCCCTGACAGAAGCAAAATGTATCAGGGTCAAACTCCGCAATCTTTCAATGCACTTAAACTTAAGAATATTTACAATTCGCTTTCAGACGAGGAAAAAGATATTCTTACAGATGCCGCTAAGATATTTGTTATTAAAGGCGAAAATGTTGCGCTTGTTGAGGGTGAAACCTTTAATATGAAAATAACATATCCTTATGACCTTAAGGTTGCCAAGTCTTTGTTGGAGGACGAAAGCGATGATTAATACTGTTTACAGGCTCGTTGCCCCAAGAAGATTTGAGATTGCTTTTGAAGATATCAACCTTTTTGGTGAAAACGCAATTGTAAGGCCTACATATTTGTCTATCTGCAATGCAGATATGAGATATTATCTCGGAACACGTGATGCAAAGGTGCTTGCCGAAAAGCTTCCTATGGCGCTTATTCACGAAGGTGTAGGCGAAGTTTTTCTTGACCCTACGGGAACATTTAAAACCGGCGACAAGGTTGTTATGGTTCCTAACGCTCCTGTTGAAAAGGACGAATTTATTGCAGAGAACTATCTTCGTTCTTCAAAATTCTGCGGCTCGTCTATGGACGGCTTTTTGCAGGAATTTGTTGAAATTTCGCCTAAAAGGCTTGTTAAGCTTCCGGACGATATCGATATGACTGTTGCTGCATTTACTGAGATTGTTTCTGTTTCAGTTCATGCCATTTCACGCTTTGACAAGATTGCGCACGCAAGAAGAAATACCATTTCCGTTTGGGGTGACGGCAACCTCGGATATATAACTTCTTTATTCTTAAAATATCATTTTCCAAAATCTAAAATCGTCGTTTTCGGCACTTCAAGCGACAAGCTTGCGGATTTCACGTTTGCAGACGAAACCCATCTTGTAAACGAAGTACCGGACGGGTTTACTACTGACCACGCATTTGAATGTGTAGGCGGAAACGGAAGTCCGATTGCAATTGAGCAAATTATCGGTCTTATAAAACCTGAGGGCACTATTTCAATCTTAGGTGTCAGCGAATATCCTGTTCCTATTAATACAAGAATGATTCTTGAAAAAGGTCTTCGTGTATTCGGCTCATCAAGAAGCGGTGTTAAGGACTTTGCAAAGACTGTTGATATGTATAAAAAGCATCCTGAGATTATCGATTACCTCGGCAATCTTATCAATTCTGTCAATGTAGTTCGTACTACAACCGATATTAAAAATGCATTTGAAAAAGATACGCAAAAGTCATTTGGTAAGACCATTATGAAATGGGAAGAATAAATTTTTAAGCGCAAACAAAAAAGTATAATTTATTTTTCAAAAAACATTTGACTTTTTGCAATATAAAGTGATAAAATCAATACATCGAGTAGCGAAAAGCGTAAGTCCGGATGGGCTTACGCTTTTTATTTTTGCTCAAATAAAATTCAGAAGGTGCTATATGAAAGAAAAAAATGTAAAATTATGGAGCAAGAATTTCATTATAATTATCATTGTTAATTTTCTTGTTTTTTTAAATCACTTAATGATACTGTCTACTTTTCCGTTTTTTATATCATATCTCGGATATTCAGACAGCATATCCGGTCTGTGTGTCACGCTTTTTTGCGTTGTATCAGTTATATGCCGTCCGTTTGTCGGCTGGATGCTTGATAACGGAAAGCGAAAATTGATTTTGCTTATCGGTATTATCGGTATGGCGCTTATGCCAATGGGGTATTTGCTTGTTTATACTGCCTTATCCTCAATTGCTCTTGCTGTTATATTTCGAATGATTCACGGATTTGCCCTTGCTTTTTCAAACACGTCAACGTCTACAATAGCCTCTGATATTATTCCTAAAGAGCGATTTTCCGAAGGAATGGGAATGTTTGGAATGGCAACTGCTCTCGCAACTGCTTGCGCTCCTGCAATCGGTGAAAAGTTAATGAATAAAAGCTTTACAACGCTTTTTACAACTTCAACAGGGTGCATGGTATTATGCCTGTTTTTGTATGCTTTTTTAAGCCTGCCTAAGCTTAATATTGCAAGAAAGCCATTCAACATCAAACATCTTATAGATAAAGATGCTTTGCCTGCTTCGTGTGTTGTGCTTATATTTCTTTTAACTTACGGTGCACTTGAGAATTACACTCTTAAATTTGCAGTGCAATCTGACAAGATAACTATTTCCGGCGGTGCTTATTTCACCGTTATGGCAATTGCACTGTTATTAACCAGAGTGTTTATCGGCAAACAAGCCGACAAAAAAGGCGAAAGCATATTTGTATATATATGTAATATTTTTATGTTTGCGGCATTACTTTTGCTTGCGTTTATTCCTAATAATATTACATTTATAATTTCATCTGTATTATCAGGCTTTGCTTTTGGCGGAATTGAACCTTCGCTTCAGGCAATGGCAGTCAATATCGCTCCGCCTGAGCGCAGGGGCGCTGCCAATTCAACATTCCTTTGTGCATATGACATAGGAATAGGAATAGGCGGCGGCATTGCCGGAGTTCTCATTGACTGCGTTGGATATAATCATATGTTTGCAATTATCTCGGTGGCAAATGTTATTTCAATAATTATCTATGCTGCTTGGGGAAGCCGACATCCGTCATCAATGACTTACAGAATTAAAAACGGTTTAAACTAAATAAAAATAAGAAAAAGGTGTAATCCTGCTGTTGTCGGGATTACACCTTTAATTAATTCAATAAATATTCGTATTTTTATTATTTTGAATTTAAAATAAAATTGTTATTGGGATTCATAATTTGATTGTTGCTCTGCTTAAATTCAAGAGCGGTGAAAGCCGTCTTTTCCTGCGGCTCAAAATACGTATCTTCAAATGTATACGTCTCATTATCATTTGACTTGCTGTCTGCTTTTTCGTCATCTTTTGGAGTGTATGCGTAAATATAGCCGTAAAATCTCTGTCCGTAATGAGAAGACATATTATAATATGTTTTAGTGTTAAAATAATTGCCGCCCCAATGCGACTCCGAAACAGTAATACTGCCGTCCTTATTAATTTCTTCGACTATTGCAACATGGTTTGACCAACAGGCTACTGCACCCCTTTCGGCAACGTCACCGTAATCATAATAACCGTTTCTTTTATTGATACTCCACCATTGACCTGCGTCACCTCTGTTAAGCTTTGGCGCTTCACCGTTAAGCTCATAAAGCCTGCCGTAAGCGTAAGCAACACAGTTTGGCATTCCGTATCCCGTTTGGGAATAAACGTTTAATTTGCTTGTATAGTAAGGCTCACCGTTTGGAGCTGTAAGCCTCGGCTTGTATTCTTGTGAAAATGCTGTAAGTGGGGAAAGAGTTAATATGAGCGCTGTCATAACAACTGCAAGAATACCCTTTTTCAGTATTTTTATCAATATAACGCCTCCTTTAATAAGCGACGTTGACATTTTAACATAAATTACATTTTGTAATCTATAGTAATATGTTACAACAAAATTGTAACCTTTTTGTAATAAATATACCGATTAACCAAAATTTTGCCATTTTCCTTGACAAATTCGACAGTTTTACAAGACATCTTTCTAATATAATGCAAATTACCGTTTTTGTATAAATAAAAAAACGAAGAAACACATATTGTGAATCTTCGTTTTTTATTTAAATAATATTTTTATTTATCGTACTCAATAGAATCTGTTGTAATAAGCGTTACACCGTTTTTCTCAAGCTTTTTCATAACCTCAGGGTCATTAATCGTCCAAGCACCGAGGTCCAAACCTTGATCACGGCATTTTTTAAGAATGTCATTTTTAAAATTAGCTTCCTTATTACCGTTAAAATCAATGCCGCAATCCAAAATACTTCTTGCATCTTCAATATCTTTTTCACTGATTTTTTGAACAAGGTAATACATTTTGCTTGTGGTGTCAAGCTTTCGCATAGTTTTAAGATTTTCGAGATGGAACGAAATATAAACCGGCTTAAGGTTATACTTCTCAGCAAGATTTACAATTTCATTATAATACTGAGTGTTGTTTTCGCCCTTGAGTTCGATAACAGGTGTCATTTGATAATTTTTGCAAATTTCAAGATATTCTTCAAGTGAACACATCTTCAAATCCTTATATTTATCAATATTAACTCCGTTGTCAACATTCATAGCCATAAGTTCGTCGTATGTTTTCTTTTCAATAAAAGCGGATTCATCCATCATTCTGTAGGTATGCCTGTCGTGAGAGACAATCCAAACGCCGTCCTTAGTTCTGTAAACGTCACATTCAGCGCCCCAATAGCCGTGCCTGCCTGCTTCGTTAAATGACGCTGTCGTATTTTCGGGAGCAACACTTCTCATACCACGATGAGCCACAAGAGTAACATCATCTGCTGTTGCGACCACCGTATAATCCTTAGTTTTGCAATATGAATTGAGCGCACACACGCCTGCGACAACAGCCGCAACGAGAAGAAATACAATAACCGATACAACAATGATAATTATTTTTTTAGCTTTTTTTGAAAGCTTTTTCTTTTCTTTTTTTATTTCAGGCGCATTTTGCGTTTCTGAAATTTCGTCAATTTTTTTAATTTCATCACTCATTTTCGTTATCCTCCTGTATATTTACTTTCTCGTCATTTTCAGCTTCAGGGAATTTAATCACCTTGGCATTTTCAGTACAAAATCTGCCGTTATTATCCCATTCGCCCTTAATGCCTTTTGCGGCTGCGCCAAGCTGAAAATGGAGCTGCGCAATACCGAAATCAAGGCTTTTATCCGAATAAGGCTCATCAACATAACCTTTAATAATATCGTCCTCATATCTGAAATGCACGGGACGGCGGTTAGTGGCAGACGGCGCTTTTTCAACAAGCTTCATTGCATATTCATAATACGGCGGAAGCTTTTTATCGCAAACCTCAAACATTTTTTGATAAGGCTTATTATTCTTATGAGTTGCGTTATACATAAGTTTTTCCTTAGCGCTGAGCTTATCTTTAACGTAACCGACAACTATTACGGCATAAAGCCTGTGCTTTTTGGGCAAATCAATTGCTTTGTAAACTTTATTTTCATCATAAGTGCCTGAAACCCAACAGGTACCCAAACCATGATAAACGCATTGAAGCACGATTGACTCTCCCCAATAGCCGCTTTTAATCCTTGCCGCTTCGCTGTCTTCGCCGCATACTGCAATATACGAAAATCTGCCGGAGAAAATCTTGAATGCAGGTGTTCCGTCCTCAACAAGCTGAAATTCAAGACCGCTTGCCTCGTTAACTGCATCGACCATATTTTTCAGCACTTCAAGAATACTCTTATCAAGCGCTCTTGCTTTATATGTTCTTCTTGATGTGCGCATATCTATTGCTTTTATATATTCTTCATTTGTCATAATAAAATTCCTAATCAATAACTTATTCTATACAGTAAATATATCACAATTATATTTCAAATTCAACATTGTAATGCTTAATCCACGCATAAATTTGATAAATATAAGCCGCAATTTGAGGAATACCCATAAGTTGACCGTACCACGGTTCGGGGAGTGAGTCGGGATTTTGCAAAAGAAGATATAAATTGTCAATATCTATCCAATCCATAAGCGGAGTCGATTTATCGGTAAGCGCAATTGCAAGAAGTTCCTTAACCCTTGCAAAATAAGCGGGATTATGAGTTTTTGGATAAGGGCTTTTCTTTCTCCACGCAATTTCCTTTGGCAAATCGTTTTCAAACGCTTTTCTCAGTATTCCCTTTTCCCTGCCGTCAAGCGCCTTAATATTCCACGGCATATTATATGCATATTCAACAAGCCTGTAATCACAAAACGGAACTCTGACCTCAAGCGACGAAGCCATACTCATATTATCTTTTCTTGCAAGAAGCGTTTGCATAAACCAATTTAGATTAAGCACAAACATTTCTCTCATTCTTTTATTGATTTTATCGTCGCTCTCTAAATACGATATATTTTTAAGCGTGTTTTTATAAGCGCTTTGCAAATATTCCTCGCCGTCGCTTAAAAAGCCGTTTTTAAGTATTCTTTGCCTAATGTTAGTATTTCTTGCCCACGGAAAAACATTTTCAAAAAGAATCTCTTTTTTATGATACCAAGGATAACCTGCAAATATTTCGTCAGCGCACTCGCCCGAAAGGCAAACAGTAAAATCTTTTTTTACTTCCTTGCAAAACAGCATTAGTGAAGAATCAATATCAACAAATCCGGGAACGCCACGTTCGATTACCGCTTCCTCAAGCGCATTCGCAACGTCAACATTATTTAAAACAATATTGTGATGATTAGAGCCTATATAGCTTGAAATCACGTCAATATAATCCGAATCCTTATTTGGCTGAAACAGGCTTTTTTTGAAATATTTGTCATTATCCGTATAATCGACCGAATAGGTATCAAGCGTTTTTCCGCTTTCCTTATATTTATCGCTCGCAATTTTTGAAATAATTGAGGAATCAAGCCCACCCGATAAAAATGTTGCAAGTGGCACGTCGCTTACAAGCTGACGTTCAATCGAGTCCTTAACAAGAAGGTAGGTATGTTCTGCCGCCGTCTCCTCGTTTTCATTAAACTCCTTAGCCTCTAATTTCCAATAAGGATATGTTTTGATTTCACCGTTTTTATATGTCAGGCAAAAAGCGGGAGGAAGTTCACAAATATCCTTAAAAATTGCCTTACCGATTGTTTTTGCGGGGCCGAGCATAAATATCTCATAAAGTCCTTCTTCGTCAACCGCACTTTTAACATAAGGTTGGCACAAAAGCGTATCAATCTTGCTTGCGAAAGAAAATGTATTTTTTGTTTTATTATAGAAAAACGGTTTAACACCTATTCTGTCACGGCAGGCAAAAAGTGAGTTTTCCTTTTTATCATAAATTGCATAGGCAAAAATCCCGTTCAACTTTTTAACACTTTCATTTCCCCATTTATCATAAGCCTTTAATACAACCTCGGTATCGCAATGAGTATCAAACCTATAACCGAAGCCTTCAAGCTCATTTCTTACTTCATCCGTATTATAAATCTCACCGTTATAGACTATAACATATTTGCCGAAATGCATTGGCTGAGCGCCGTTTTCAACATCGATTACCGAAAGCCGCCTGTGAACAAGCGCCACCTCTGGTGTAAGATAAAGGCCTGCTGCATCGGGACCTCTTTTTTTCAGAGTTTTTCCCATTTTTTCAACAAGAAGCTTTTCTCCTCTTAAATCTATATCGCTGCTTAATATTCCGGCAATGCCGCACATAAAATCACCTCAAATTATTATATGCAAATCAAAGCGAAATGTTTTTGACACTTAGTATTTGAAATGATATAATATTTTTTAAAAAGACTGCAAAAGAAGTGAAAATATGAATATAACGTTTTTTTCAAGCGTTTCTACAAGGGAAAAAGTTTTTAACTGCATACCTGAAATAAAAAAACATAATGTTAAATTTTTTAAATTAAACGAAAGTGACAGACTTTTATCAGACGGATTTGATACGGATTTACTTTTTATCGACGCTATGGGCACGCTTGACAAAACGCTTATTGACTCAATGCCGAATTTAAAGCTTATTATGAGCGAAGGTGTAGGATATCAGGGTATTGACGTTGAATATGCCACAAAAAAAGGCATACCTGTTTGCAACAATAAGGGTGTAAACGATACAGGGGTAAGCGAGGTTGCGCTGTTTCTTATGCTCGGCTGCTTAAGGAATTTTTCAAAGGGTGTTGACGAAATATATAACGGCAGGCAAATTGAGTTTAAAAAAGCTTCTTTTGGTGTAAAAAAAGAACTCAGCGAATGTACCGTCGGCTTAATCGGATTTGGCGATATTGCAAGAAAAACGGCTGAATTTTGTAATGCCTTAGGGGCTAAAGTTATTTATACAAACCGCACAAGATATAAAAACCTTGAAGAAAAGCTAAACGTTCAATATGTAAACCTTGACAAGCTTTTAAGCGAAAGCGATATAGTATCTCTCCACCTTGCGGTAACACCGGATACAATAAATACGGTTGATGATAATTTCCTTTCAAAAATGAAAAACGACGCATTTTTAATAAATACGTCACGTGGGGATTTGGTGGATAATAATGCACTTAAAAACGCCCTGTTAAAAGGCGAAATCGCAGGTGCCGGGCTTGATGTCTTTACTCCCGAACCGCTTGAAAAGGACAATCCTTTGCTTGATATAAAGCTTAAGGATAAACTGATTTTAACACCTCATATCGCAGGAATTACACATTTAACTGTTGAAAGAATTTATAAAAACATTCTTGAAAACACGCAAAATATAATCCACGGCAGAGAGTTAAAAAATAAAGTGAATTAAAAAAATTCCGTTTGAAAATCTCAAACGGAATTTTTCATTTATATCAATCTTTTTTCTTACCGTGGATATATACACTTATCACCTTTAAATCTTGGTTATCCTTAAGTATATTTTTATCAACAACGGCAAAGTCTGCCGACTGCCCTGCTTCAAGTTTAGTACACTCTGCATTATTCCTATAGGTCAAGCACATTTTATCATTCACCAAAGGAAGAACAGCTCTGCCGCCCAAATCAACAATTTTTGCATCATCGTAAGCAAGCGGTACACTGTAACCCATATAAACAATATTCTTGCCTTTTACAACCATAACGGAATATGTATTATTATGTTCGTCAAGTGAAATAAAATCTGCATTTGTAAACACAGTTTCCATCTTATTCGCCTCGTTAGTTATTTAGTACAGCAATAATAATACAAATTAATCAATTTGTCAAACATTTTGTTGTTTTTATAAGATTAACCGCCGTATATTAGACGACTGTTTATTATTTTGAGCCACAAACCGCCATTCTTTATAAAAGAAAAGGCGGATAAAATCCGCCTTTTCAAATTCTTATTTAAAATTTATGCAAAATATCTCTTAAGAAGACCCTCGAATGCCTTTCCATGACGGGCTTCATCCCTTGCCATCTCATGAACAGCGTCGTGGATTGCGTCAAGACCCTGCTCCTTAGCAAGCTTTGCAAGCTGAGTTTTGCCGAGTGTTGCTCCGTTTTCTGCAGCAGCTCTCATTTCAAGATTTTTCTTAGTTGAATCTGTTACAACTTCACCGAGCATTTCAGCAAATTTTGCAGCGTGTTCTGCTTCTTCATAAGCAGCCTTTTCCCAATAAAGACCGATTTCAGGATAGCCCTCTCTGTGAGCTACACGTGCCATCGCCAGGTACATACCAACTTCTCTGCACTCGCCTTCATAGTTAGCTCTTAAATCTTCGAGAATATCCTCTAAAAGACTTTCAGCGGGGTTTTGAGCACTACAAGCAGGAATTATGAACAGGCTGTTTATAATACTTATCAACCGGATTAGTTGAGTAGTTTTCATCAATAAAAAGTATTTTATTCCTTGCTTTCTTTGCAGACAAGGGCGCAAAGATACTTTAAATAGGTTAACACTACAAGGAATTGAACAAATAATAAAATAATCTTGTAATTTTGCAGTATGAATATAAGGCCTAACATAGTAATACTTACGCTGTTCGCTCTGTTTTTTGTATCTCTATCCAGCCGGGCACAAGAGAAGCAAAACAATGGCGGATATCTTGTTCCGGTCTGTATTTACGAAGGAGATACCATTCCTTACGTTCAACTACGAACTGTCTATATATTCAAACCGCTAAAATTCAAAAATGACAA
>OHEP01001875.1_pt1 | contig 10138 bp, 7 predicted proteins | sample 1567271 | NCBI WGS metagenome assembly OHEP01 (sample SAMEA3879577, study PRJEB24766) | human gut metagenome | biome: human-associated habitat; feature: feces | place: USA | collected 1985/1987
CCCTAAAGTTCTTATACATATAATTCACCCCCGCACGCAGGAAGGGATCGATGAAAGAAGAACGGAAATACTCTCCCAGACGCCACTGCAGGCCCAGGCCCGCCATGCCCGCCCAGCGGGACGCACGACCGCTGCGCACCGGATCGGAACTGTAATCCCACGTCCCCTGCAAATCCAGGTAAAAATGAGTATTCAGTTCACGTGCCAGATAAAGGTGACCTCCGAACAGAAGGTCCCTCTTGCTCGTATCAATGAAATACCCTCCCTGAGGATTGGTACGGAAATCCAGCACGTTGAAGCGGGTCATCTGAAGCGCATTCGCCCCCACACCGAATTCCCAGGCCTTTCGTTCTTTCACAGTTTCAAAACCAGGGATTTCACCCACAACACCCATAGTATGCTGTGCATTACCCCACAGGCACGTACTCAATATCGTTAACACTGACAGAAAAATCCGTCGGCTGACTGTATATCTACTTTTCATATTCATTGCTTTATGGTTCATAAGTTACTTCCACTGCAGGGAGCTGATAAGAATCAGTATAAGGTACTACTTCAAATTTATTTTCCTCCTCTCCCTGCTTCTTTCGCAAATACCCCTGCGTAAACCTATAAAACAACGAAGAAGAAGAGTTGCTACTTATACTGATGGTTGAATTCAAGAAAGGTGTAAAGACTTTGAAAGCAGGCGCCTCAAAAGAAAAGGAGTTATTGGAGCTGGACGCAGTCTGCCTACCTGCAGATGAAATATAAGAAAATTCGATATAAGCCATCTTTATTTTTTTAGCCTCTTCCTCTGTATAAGTTTCCGGCACTACCAGATCCATACCATTCTCCAGCACGGTACACTTACTCAAACTCTTGTACATTTTACTAAAATCAATTTTAGAAAAATCAAAAGTTCCTTCTGCTTGAGCAAACGAAGCTTCTTTTTCACTATTCAGCGCTTTCAACTTCAAAGTTTTCAGTACCGGCCCCATCTGATATGGTGCAAGCAGACACACTCCGTTCCACTGATATTCCTCACCATAATAAACCTCTCTTGCTTTTACACTATAATATACATCCGTCTTATCCCAGTACTCATTCTGACTGTTTTTAAATTTTCCCGGATTTTCTTCCATAAAACGATAGGTATAAATATTATAGTAATAAGACAACGACCCGGAGTATGTACCAAAACTCATACCAGAATACAGTTTTTTATCCATCTGAATGCTTTTGGGATTTTCCTTATCCGACACTCTGTATGCATCCAAATACCGGTTACCGCTGTTCGGCAAATACGCAGGAATATTCTGCCATTCATCCTCCGGATTCATTCTGCGCTGTATCAGGAAATATAAATCCTGGTATTTACTTAATGAGTTCGAGTTATTATCACGCAAAATTATCCGCATGTGTACCCTGTTCGGTACATAGGTATTCTTGGCAGAAACCTGAGCACTCTTTCCCTTCAGTGTCACTTCCTTTACAGCTCCCCAACGCAAATCCACACTCTGAATCTCCGGCAAATCTTCTTTAGGAATAATGAATTCACCTTTTTCATTGGCAGTATACACCTTCTCGGGTGCAATTCCCGACATGCCTTTTACCTGTGCTCCTGGAGCTACTTCTCCCATCTCATCATATACCTTATACAATACCCCGCCGTCTGAAGACCGTACATATTCTCCGTACTCCGATTGAGAATACTGGGCTATCACATTAGGAACTCCTCTAATAATGGTTACTTCTGCTCCCGGCTTACCCGGTTCTCCTGGACGACCGTCCTGTCCATCTTTGCCATCCTTGCCGTCCTTACCGCGCAGATACTCATAGAAATCGGCCAGCGTATTCTTCTCACAGTTCCAGGTGCCTCCGTTCTTATAATCCACAAGCGCTTCAGCCGTATTACAACGGGCCGCAAGGTCAGCTTTCCAAAGTTCATATGCCGACAGACCGTTTGTTCCGTTCACTCCGTCGACACCGTCTTTACCAGTCAGGTAACTGAAGAAGTCAAGTTCCGATACCTTATCCGCAGGCCAAGCCTGTCCCGGATGTTTAGGGTCACCTACATTGCCGGCTGCCACGGTTTCTTTCCACAATTCATAAGCCGACTTACCGCTGTCACCTTTCGCACCGCTCAGATACTGATAGAAATCCTCCATCGTATTCTTCTCTACAGGCCATACCAGCCCCTGCTTGTCACGAATTCTTCCAGCCTTGACATCGGCCACCCAAAGTTCATAAGCCGAAGCTCCGGCTGCCCCGTTGCTGCCTGCCTGACCGCTTGCCGAAACACCCGTATCTGTAGTGCCGATAAACCAGTTGCCGTTGTCACCGATGTGTGGAGAAGTGCCGTCAACACCATTCGTTCCGTTAGTTCCCACAGCTGATACACCAGTATTAGTCTCACCAATCCACCACGTACCGTTCTTGATGACCGGAGTCTTTCCGTCTACACCGTCACGACCGTTAATACCATCCGTTCCTACAGCCTTTACACCCGTATTCGTATCGCCAACCCACCAGAAGCCATCCTTAATAACAGGGGTCTTACCATCTACACCGTCACGGCCGGTAACTTTCACACCCGTATCGGTAGTACCAACCCACCAGTTACCGTTATTGCCTACATAAGGAGAGAGTCCGTCGGCACCGGCAGCACCGTCACGCCCTGCAGCACGGACACCCGTATCTGCAGCACCCACAAACCAGTTGCCGTTCGTACCCACATGAGGAGTCACCCCGTTCGCCCCATCACGGCCTTTCAGATACAGGAAGAAATCATTCTGAGTCAACTGGTCGGAAGGCCAGCTGATACTTCCCTCCGTCACCAGACGCTTCCACTGGTCATAGGCAGAAATCCCGTCCCGACCATTGATGCCATCCGTTCCCGCAGCCTTCACGCGTGTATCCGTATTACCGATCCACCACGTACCGTTATCGCCCACATGCGGAGTTTGACCGTCGCGGCCGCACAGGAAATCCCAGAAATCCCCTTCCGTATTCTTCGAAGCAGGCCATGCCTGAGACGGATTATGAGGGTCAGATACCCCTCCCTGTGCAATCATAGCCTTCCACAGTTCATAAGAAGACAGGCCATTATCTCCCTTGTCGCCCTTCTCACCTTTAATATATGCCAGGAAATCGGCAACCTCTGTACGGTCCGATGGCCAGTTGATACGGCCTCCCACTACCTCCTCCTTCCAGATTTCATAAGCCGACTTGCCGCTTGCTCCCTGAGGTCCCTGAGGCAGGTCAAAACCAATTCTGCTGCATGAATAGAAAATTACAAGCAGTAATACAGCCCATATATGGACTCTACATTCTTTCTTTATTCTCATAATAAATTTATTAATAAAACATTAGTTGTTTGTTGATTACCTATTTTCTTCATGATTCATCCCGTCGGCACAATGATTCTTTCCCGGTCTTCTGCTACGGCCGTTCACATCTCTACCACACATTGTCCCTCTCTGGCATACACGTTCATTTCACACTCCCCTTGTCATCCTTCAACACTCATTTATCCGTCCGGTGAAATGAAAATTTCCTGACATAGGAATCTGCAAAAAGACAGGTATCCATCCCCCTGCAAATCCGCTTACATACAAAAGAAGAATTTCAAAAAGGCATATTTCCAATCAACTCTTTCCGAATTTCTTCACACTCAACCTATTTAAAGTCTGCCCCCTATTCTTCCTTATACTTGTATATTTTACCGTCAACTATCAGGGTCGCATTCCGGTGGTTGCCCACATGCCACTCTACCTTTCCGTCGGTATATACAGCTGCTTTCGCAGAGCCCTCAACCTGAGATAATGTATAGCATTGCTCCGTATCCGAAGTTATCAGCTTCACATACGACTCGGTATCTCCTGTATAATACACCACATCATAGAAAGAGGGAACACTCTCCTCTCCCTTCGGTTCTGTCAGATTGTATACACTATATACAGGTGTCAGTCTGGCAAAGGAAGATGTTCCGCAGGGACCTTCAAATACGATTTTTTCAGAAAGGGGCTCCAACGGGTCACTCATTGCCAGTTTCAGTGAAAAATCCGAACCTCGGTATTCACTCACAGAATCATTCAAAGTTTCCAACTTCAGTTTATAGTCTTTATCTCCCAGACTAAGGTCTGCATATTTTTTTTTCTCTCTCTCGTAGAATCTGACAACAGCATCTTCTCCCGTCTGATAATCCTTCAAGGCTACCGACGTATAAAGTTCAGGCAAAACTGTTTCTGAAGATATCCGTCTCAAAGCGACTCTCTGACACTGCAGACTGCCGCCCTCTACCTTTAACTCCATGCTGTTGTCCAGATGTAATCCTTTTCCTCCGTCCGTGCTTTCCACCTTTCCATAAGTGACAAAAGTCTCCGGATGCAACAGATACTTTTCCAGCAATTCATACTTGTCGCCGTTGACAGCCAGCAACACATAAATCCCCGGACAGTCAGCTGCCGGCAATACTCCCTCGTAGGTTCCGTCAAACGAAGGCGAGCTGCAGGACGTCAGCGCCAGCATCAGCCCGGCAAATCCCGCCTTCAAAAATCTTTTTATTTTCATAAGTTTATCGGTTGGCAGACGGTGTCACATGAGAAAATACTCACGTAACACCGTACACCTTCATTTTATCGTTTTTTATTCATTTTCCTGTATCGTACAGATACTCACCCGGTTCCAGTCGGCTTCCGAGAACATGTTTCCTACCCCCTGTCCACCGGCAGTAATGCGTTCCGCACTGATACGGTACTTCTTGACAAGCAGGCTCATCACCGCATTGGCACGAGCCTCAGCGATGCGCGCATTCACTTCCGCACTGCCTTCCGGCGAAGCATATCCCTTGATGACCACCCTGGCATCCTTATGATTATTCAGGTAAGTCGCAATCCGTTCCACGTTAGGCAACTGAGAAGCATCGATGGTCGATTTTCCCTGACGGAAAGTCACTACCGACTCCAGCGTCTTGGCCGTCTCCACCACCGTCTGCACCTGCGGTTTCCGGTTGCGGCAATCCTCCAGTTCCCGGTTCAGCTGCACAATCTTCTGATCGGCCAGAATCAGGTTGTTCTGAGCCACCGACAGTTCCTCCCGTCCGGCACGTACCTCCGCACGCAACGCATTGATATCCTGGTTCAACGCATCAATCTCAATCGGGTCGTAGGCTCTGACCTTCGTGAAATGATGCTTGCCGTTGCTGTTCTTGAAATGATACACCACTCCGGCAGTAATCTCCACACACGCATTCTGCGCATTGAAACGGCTCTGATGCTCATCGAAATCACCCTCCATGTTATACACCAGCGCCGGTTTCAGTGCCAGCGTCCATGCACGCTTCTCTCCCAGGTTGAAATTCAAGTTCATCCCCAGCTTGGTAGACCATGCATTATAGTCGCCCGGACCATCTACATACCCATGCAACCATCCGGCACCCAGTACCGCCTCCAGTTCAAACACCCGGGGACGACCGTGGTAACCGCCCAGCAAATTCATCAGATTGAATTTACCCAGCAGGCTGACATTCGAACCGTCAAAAGCCGTCTTGCTGTCAGATATGTTGATATAGCCCATTCCTTCCACTCCCAGTCCGAATCCTGGTGTAACCTGCTTGGAAAGTTCCAGTCCCACTACCGGTCGCATATCCTTCAGGAAATTACCATGCGAAAATGGAGTTAATCCCCCTCCCGACACTCCGACCGACCAGTTGTCAAAAAACTTGTTTCCATCAATCAATGTCTGAGAATAAGCATTCATGATACCCATTCCCAACAACAAACACATTAATCCTTTTTTCATACTTCTCAATAAATTAAGATTCAACTATCGTTACAGTAAAGGCAGCGCCCCTACCTGAACACACCAAACACCTTCGGGCTTCCGCCTATGCCAGGTTCTCGCGCCGGCGCACCTCATTCGGTGCATTACCGATGTTCCGCTTGCAATACGCCGTAAAATGAGAAAACGTCTTGAAATGATACTCCAGCATAATCTCCTTGATGGGCTGCCGCGTCTTTTTCAGTTTATACTCTATCTCACTCGAAGTCTGCTTCTGCAGCCACTGGTAGGGAGTAGAACCGTGAAAACAAATCTTGAAAAGCTGGTTGAAGACAAGCATATTGTACCCGCACGCCATGGCCAGTTCCTTTGCCGTACGGCAAGTCTTGTAATGCTTCATGACCGAAACAAAGAACTGCACGTCCTTCGACAGGGCATCCCGGAATATCTGAATCAGCTGCTGCTTGCTGTAGCAAATCTTGAACAGAGAGAAAAGCTCACATTCCTTTGCCTGATGAAGTTCCTGAATTTCCACGTTCATCTTCATGTAATCCACCAGCGAATGCAGGTAAGAAAGCATCAGCGGATACACCGGAAAAATATCTCTCTGAGGCACCTTCTCCGTCGAAGTATCACCCAGATATTCCAGTACCCGCGTATAGAAATAAGGCGCTATGACATTGCAGGCATATACCACGATATGCACATTTTCTATCGCCTTGATATTACATTCATGAAAATGACTGATAAAGAACAACTCATTTTTCGTAATCAGCTTCGGCATGGAGTTCGCCTGATTATTAGAGAAACGCAGTGTCCCTTTCAGCACAAAGCAAATCTGGAACTCCTGATTTTCGTTCAGATTGCTGATACTCTCACCTTCGTTGACAGTATACGACCTGAACTGACTGAATTTAGACAATACCAAAGGGTCACGATATAATTTCTCCAACAAAAACAATACGTCCATAAATTACAATGTATCTTGAAATAAAAAAGCCTTATTTTTCTTCTAAGAAGAGAAAGAAACAGGGAAAAAGGGCCATTGCCGATTTATTAAAAAAACAAAAAAATACCACTTTGCAATCCATCTTTTTCCGACGCTTCGGGAGCGTATTGTTTATGGAGAAACAAAGAAAAGCATACGCCATCGCATGCCGATATAAGTTTAAACCCGCGTACGGAGGCCGTCCGTACGCGGGTTTCATCACTTTCCCATGCAGGTTGTCCGACCTCCGTACGAAGGTTCAAGAACCCCTGCAATCATTCCGTAAATAATTTCCTTATGTCATACCTTCTCCAAAGCCTGCCCCAGATCAGCCAGCAAGTCGTCTACATGCTCCAGTCCTACAGAAAGCCGGATGGTTCCCGGATAAATCTCCTGTTCGGCCTTCTCCGCCTCGCTCAGCTGCGAGTGAGTGGTGCTCGACGGATGGATAACAAGCGATTTCGCATCGGCCACGTTCGCGAGCAGGGAGAAAATCTGCAGGCTGTCGATGAAACGGTAAGCCTCGTCCTTTCCTCCTTCAATGTCGAACGTAAAGATGGAACCTCCTCCTTCTCCGAAATAACGGCGGTACAACTCATGTCCCGAATGCTCCGGCAGCGACGGATGGTTTACCTTCTTCACCTTAGGATGACGGTGGAGGAAGTCTACTATCCGGAGCGCATTGGCAACGTGCCGCTCCACCCGCAACGACAAGGTCTCAAGCCCCTGCAGCAACAGGAATGCATTGAACGGACTGATGGCCGCACCCGTATCGCGGAGCAGTACCGCCCGGATTCTTGTCACATAAGCCGCCGTTCCTGCTGCCTCCGTAAAGCGAAGTCCGTGATAGCACGGATCCGGCTCAGTAAACTGAGGGAATTTTCCGGAAGCCTGCCAGTCGAACTTTCCGGAGTCTACAATCACTCCTCCCAGCGACGTCCCGTGTCCTCCGATAAACTTGGTGGCCGAATGTATCACCACATCGGCCCCGTATTCGATGGGGCGGAACAAGAACGGAGTGGCAAACGTATTGTCGATGATCAGCGGAATACCGTGCCGGTGTGCCACCTCGGCCACTGCCTCAATATCGATAAGGTTGGCGTTGGGATTTCCCATGGTTTCTACAAAGACCGCCTTCGTGTTCGGCCGGATAGCCTCCTCAAAATGCGCAGGCGAAGAAGGATCGACAAAAGTCGTCGTCACCCCGTAAGGCTCCAGCGTATGCGCCAGCAGGTTATAGCTTCCTCCATAGAGGGTACGTGCCGCCACCACGTGGTCACCGCTTCGGGTGATGTTCAGAAAAGCATAGGTCACGGCTGCCGCTCCCGATGCCACGGCCAGTGCCGCCACCCCTCCTTCCAGTGCAGCCATCCGCTGCTCGAATACCGTCTGTGTAGGGTTGCCGAGGCGACTGTAGATATCTCCCGGGTCTTGCAGGCCGAAGCGTGCGGCCGCATGCTCCGCATTGTCGAAGACGAACGAAGCCGTCTGATAAATAGGTACCGCCCTGGCTCCTGTAGCCTTGTCGGGACGCTCCTGTCCCACATGCAACTGTAAAGTTTCAAAACGCAGTTTTCCGTTTGCCATATTCAATCAATTTTTAGGGTTTTACAAAACGATGAACTCTTCCGCGATAGACTTCCAGACTGCCCGGACAGGTACTTTCATCGGTTGCAAAGTTATCCTGCATAGCAATATCATCCAATATTCTTTTATTTTTTGGAATAATACACTATATTTGTCCGTATAACTATTTATTTTATCTGATAATCCGTGTATAAACCCCTTTAAAAAGAATATTATTCCATGAGCAGCTATTTGGAAAAACTGGACAAAGTAGACTTACAGATACTCCGTACCCTGCAGGAGAACTCACGCCTGACAACCAAAGAACTGGCCACACGGGTGAGTCTGTCTTCCACCCCCGTGTTCGAACGCCTGAAACGCCTGGAGGCCAACGGATACATCAAAAAATACATTGCGGTACTGGATGCCGAGAAGCTGAACCAGGGCTTCATGGTATTCTGCAAGGTCAAGATGCAGCACATGAACTACGACATTGCCGTCCAGTTTGCCGAAATCATCTCAGGCATACCCGAAGTTACCGAATGCTACAACATCTCGGGCAGCTTCGACTACCTGCTCAAGATACATGCCCCGGATATGAAATACTACCAGAGCTTCATACTGAACGTGCTGGGAAGAGTAGAGAACCTCTCTTCGCTCGAAAGTGTCTTTGTAATGGACGTCATCAAGCACGAATACGGCATACACATCTAGCAGCGGAGACCGGAGGCACGCATCCTCCCTCCTATAACACACAGGGGCTGTCTCACCGCAATGAGACAGCCCCCGCATCCTCCGCCAGCCGGACCCGGAAGGCGGATTCAGGAACTTTTCCGGCTTACGCCTTTTTCTCTTTTACATCCGAATGTGCCTCGACCACGTTCACCACGTAATCTCCCAGTTTCTCACATTCAGCGATAATATCCATATAGTGTACCCCCATCTGGTAACTGTATTCTTTATTGTTGACGTCAATCACGTTCTGGTTCTTCAGCTGACTGCGGTAGTTGTTGATTTCATTCTCGATATTGAACGAACGGTTGATATCTACCTGACGGTGTGTATCCTCTACCAGTGCAATCATCTGTGTGAGGGCGTCATCGGTAAGCTGGAACATCTGATGTATGTGCTCATACTGCTTGGGAGTAAAATCGGTATCTCCCCTGCGCTTGCGGTTGATGGTACGTGCCAGGTTATAACAGCTGTCTCCGATACTTTCAATCTCGGTAACCTCACGCAGCATTTCACGGATCTGCAACTTACTTTCCGAGCTCAGTCTTCCTTCCGACACCTGGTTCAGGTAATTGGCAATTTCCACCTCCATGTTGTCACTGATGTTCTCATATTTCTCAATCCGGCTGAAAAGCTTGTTGAAATCATTCTCGTTCTCCGTATGCAGCAGGTCGCGCACCATGCGGAACATCCGCTGTATCCGTTCGGCAAACAGATTGATTTCCTTGCGTGCCTGCAGGATAGAAAGTTCTGCCGTAGAGAGCATACCTCCGGTAATGAACTGCAGACGGTATTCCTCTTCCTGTTCCTTCTGCGGTACCACCTTGCAAACGGTTTTCTCGATAAACTTCACGAACCAGATCAGGATCAGTACGTTGCAGACATTGAAGCACGTATGGAAAGCCGACAGTTTGAATGAGACAGCCACACCTCCGGCCTCACTGATATTCATGAAGTCGGCAATGATCCAGTCGACCATATTCAGGAAAGGCTCGAAGAGACACAGCACCCAGACCACTCCGAAAAGGTTGAACATCAGATGCGCCACAGCCGCCCGCCGTGCCTGGGTATTGGCCGTCAGAGCCGCCA
>OHEP01001876.1_pt1 | contig 10134 bp, 7 predicted proteins | sample 1567271 | NCBI WGS metagenome assembly OHEP01 (sample SAMEA3879577, study PRJEB24766) | human gut metagenome | biome: human-associated habitat; feature: feces | place: USA | collected 1985/1987
AGAGCCAAATACAGCAGATGCAGAAACAGCATGATACGCAAATCCACAATCTCAGAGAAATGCACAGGCAAGAACTTGACATGAAAGAAAAGGAACTGTCACGGCTCGCCAGAATCATAGACAAGGCTTTCAGGTGGTTTCCGATGTTCAGGGAAATGCTGCGCATGGAAAAGTTCTGTGCCATGCTGGGGTTCACTAAAGAAATGACCGAAAGGCTTGTAGTCAAGAAGGAGGCAATGAAGTGCAGCGGTAAAATCTATTCCGAGCAGCACAGGCGAAATTTTGACGTAAAGGATGATGTTTTTAGGGTGGAGAATGACCCTGACGATGAAAGCAGACTGAGCCTGACAATAAACAGGAAGCCGATTGCCGAGTGGTTCAGGGAACAATGGCACAGGCTTAGATACGGAACAAGAGTACCGCAACAAGAAGAAAAGAAAAGTAGAGGAATTAAGATGTAACTTGATAGTTTGCGACTCTAGATTCCCGATTATCAATTAAATTGTGTATCTTTGCCAATGGTTAGAGGAAACTCTTTCCAAGACATGTTAGAATTAGAAGAAGCGTTATGCTAGTCGTGGTGTCGGAAACCTAGGAAATTTCTTAAGACATACAAACGATGATGGCATAGTGGTTCTCACGCTATAGCGTGGGCTGCTATTGTTATATCTGTTTGTATGGGTTTTCCTAGGACCTCCGACACAGGTGAACGATTTGTGGTTCACGCTTCGTGCGTTAGGAATGACAATTAACCAATAAACATAGTTCATATGAACATTAAGCAATACATCTATTTATTTGCCGCAATCGCATTTTCACTCTCATCTTGTAGCGATGACAGCGGCATGGGAAATGATTTCGAGCCTAAGACGTATAATGTATTAGGCAAAGTAGAAAAAGGTCCATTTGTCAGCGGTTCTACTATTACCATTCAACCGATGGACGGAAATTTACAAGTACTTGGAAGCTTGTATTCAGCTACCATTCAAGACGATTTAGGCAATTTTTCTTTTGGCTCCAAGTTGTTTGAAGCACCCTATGCGGAATTAACGGCTAATGGTTATTTCTTTAACGAGGTAGAAGGTGAGTTATCATCAGGCACATTAAATCTTCGTGCCTTGGTAGATTTATCTGATGAAACTACAGTAAACGTAAACCTGCTTACACATTTGAAGTATCAAAGAATACAGAAACTCATTGCGGAAGGGGTAAAATTCGGAGAAGCCAATAAGCAAGCACAAAAAGAATTGTTTACCGCTTTCGGACTTCAAAAATATGCAGAAAAAGATGCGTCCACATTTTCCATTGCTGGAGGAACAGATGAGTCTGCTGCTTTGATTGCCATATCTTCTCTGCTACTTGTAGATAGAAGCGAAGCTGCCCTGACAGAATATTTGGCAAAATTATGCAGGGAATTTGGCGAAAATGGAAAGTTTGGAAGCAGCACATTACAACAAATCAGTGAAGACAAAAAGTCATTGAGCAATCAACTTTCTTCTGTAAGAGAAAATATCATAGACCGCTATGACGACCTTGGATTAAAAATTGAAGTAAAAGAATTAGGACACTTCATAGATTGGGATGATGACGGACTTGCAGGAAATGAAACATTACAAGATGGACAAGAAGTCAAATTGGAGACATCGGAACTTAACGTACCCAATAAAGGAGGAACCTATACAATCAACATATCTTCCCCCATTCCGGTATATCTAACGCCGTTAGTTGATAAAGACGATGACGGACCAATAGACAACATTACAGAAGATAACGTTTTCAATGAAATCTATGAACACATAGAAAATGATGGTATTTCTATAGAAAAAAGCATTAACGAAAACAAGTTGACAATTAAAGTTTCCCGACTAAATTCAAGAGCGGATAAATCGACTTCTGTAACCATATATGATTGTCTTGGCAATGTGGTAGGTGAAGTAAAAGTAATCCAAGAAGGAAATGGAAACACTTCAATACCGAAATTAGGACGGACAGGAGAGCAGGTTGTCGCAGGCTTTGCATTACCCATTGCTCGCGGACTTTCTGATTTTAATCTTATTGAGCAATACTACCACTATAATAAAGAAGCGGATTTGGTAAGTCAATACGTTTACCCCAGTTGTGATAATGTAAAAAACATTTGGAGTAATTTTTATAGTGCCAATAGGATGATTATGCTATTTAAAGAAAAGGAAGCTGAACAGCTCGGTGTTTATCAAGACTATCTTAATGTATTCAGCGCAATGCATTATTACTATATGGCAATGGCTTGGAAAGACGTTCCTTATATAAATTACGTGCTTGATATAAATAACGCATATAATATCAGCAGAACTCCAATACATGATATTTTCTCGGACTTAAAAGCCAATTTGGAAAAAGCCATAGATAATCTTGAAGAGAAAAAGAATGAATCGCTTAGTAATGATGCCAATGATTTTTTCTTCTTGTCAAAAGATGTAGCAAGAATATTGCTTGCTAATATTTGTATGTATCAAGGTGAATACAACCAAGCAGAAAAGCTCTTGGGAGAAGTTATCAGCAATGGCTTCTATGAGCTGGATGCTTCCAATTATAACAACAAGGAAACCATTACGAATTTATTTAATAATGGAAGCAGCAAAGAAATCATATTTGCAGCTCATAATGAACCTCAATCACGTGGAAATATTTCGATTGGCACCCCTCCATTAGTTCCCATAATGACTTATACTGATGTAGTTTTGTCTTATGCTGAAAGCCTTTATAAAAATGGTAGGACATTGGAAGCCGAATCACAGTTGCAAAAAGTAATCACAGCTAAACATATTAGCGTAACAGGTGAAAATACTTTGGAGAAGATAAAAGATGCAAGACTACAGTTGATGCTTTATACCAACACAAACTTCGCATTCATGAAAAGAAACAATTTTGCAAAAGAGGTATATGGAATTGAAGAATACAGACTGCTATTACCAATACCGCAACAAGAAATAATTGTTAACCCGTCAATGACACAAAATCCGGGATATTAATAAGAATACGACTTAGACCTAAAAAGTTCCACGATTCGCTATTGAATGGTGGAGCTTTTTATATTAAAAAACAATACGATCACAACTAAAACATAAAACTAAAAATTTTCTTTTGAGAGGTCTTAAATCGTTCAATTTCCAAAGAGAGCGATTTCTTTAATTGAACAGCCATAAAGCCCAAGAAAGGCAGATTTGTTTCTTCTTCCTGTGATTGACGTAAGGCAGAAATATACTCCTCTCTATCTTCCTTGAATATCTTAGTAGGAAAAAGGTTGTAGCAAAACTGAATGTAATTCATCAGCAAGCGGGCAGTCCTTCCGTTACCATCTACCCACGGATGAATGGTCACTAAGTTAAGATGGGCATTGAAACTTAATTCGTATTGTTCCCGAAATGTTCCCACTGTCTTTTGCTTTTCCTGTAATAAGGTGCAAAATTCATCTATTTTGGCAGGGACTTTCTGATAATTCATATAAGAACGTCCACCAATACCAGCCGTCACGCCACACAAGCGAAATTCACCTTTGGAAGAATCAAAAGAGCCTCCCATAACGTTATAAATACTGCCTGTCGTACGCATCAATGTCGAATTCAGCTTTTGCAAAAACGCTGAATTAATTGGCTTCTTACATTTGGCTTCCTCTTTGGCAAACTCATAAGCTTTCTTTAAGTCCTCATTCATCAAATGATATACCAAAGGTTTCCCTTTAGCTGTCAATCCCTCATCGAAAAGCATTTGTGCCTCCACTTCGGTGAGTGTAGAACCCTCAATTGCTGTAGAATGGGTAATAAGAGAATAGAGGTAGTACTTTTCATAGTCCACCGCTTCACTAATACCAAGTTGCTGAAACTTCTGGTATAACTGTTCAATCTCTTGCCAAACACCTTGTTCCATTGACGTTTATTTAATTGGATTTATTTCTTTTCAAAGGTAATGTATTTGTATTGCGTAGCCAAAGAAAATAATGACTTACTACTATATTTTTTCGCCTGTGGGGAAAATGTGGGGAAAAATCAGACAAGTAAAAAGGCTAAGTAATTGATAATTCAATACTTAGCCTTTTATTCTGTACCCAGAGCCGGGGTCGAACCGGCACAGGGGTGAACCTACTGGTGTTTGAGACCAGCGCGTCTACCGATTCCGCCATCTGGGCTTCTGCATATCGATGTTTTTCCGATTTGCGATGCAAAGATAGGGGTTTTCTTGGAATCTGCAAAGTTTTTTGCGGAAAAAAGAAATTTTTCTCTTCTTTATCTAATTTTGACGTTGTCTTTGAGGAAATACTAGTAACTTAGCCGTAGAACCCGATAGAGGTAAAATGTAACCTTGTAAATCGTAATAACTGCATGGAAAAGAACAATAAAAATTGTTATTGCATCATTTTGGCCGGCGGTGTCGGCCGGCGCCTTTGGCCTACGAGCCGGAAGGCTTTCCCTAAACAGTTTCTTGATTTTTTCGGGGTGGGGCGTTCGCTGTTGCAGCTCACTTATGACCGCTTTGTCCGTTTCATTCCGAAGGAAAATATCATTGTTTCTACGTTTTGGGAGTATAAGCAACTGGTGCAGGAACAATTGCCAGAATTGGATGAAACTCAGATTTTGGGAGAACCGGTGCGTCTCTCCACTTTGCCGGCGGTGGCATGGGCTACTTTTCATGTGGTGCAGAGGAATCCCGAAGCCTGTTTTGTGGTGACCCCTGCCGATCAGCATATTCTGGAACAGGAACTTTTTGAAAAGGATGTGCTTGACGGCCTGGATTTTGTGCAGGCACACCGTGAATTTCTGGCCATGGGAGTGCGTCCGACGATGCCGAATACCCGTTACGGATATATCCAGATGGGAATACCCGCCCAGCGTGAAGGGTTGTATCACGTAAAATCGTTCTCGGAAAAGCCGGAACTGGATTTTGCCCGATTGTTTGTGGACAGTCATGAATTTCTTTGGAATACAGGACTTTTCCTTTGGGGGCCGCAGGCTACGAAAGTTATGCTTCGGAATTTGCCGCCGATGCTGTTGATCCGTTTGGCAGAGGACGGGTTGCCGCTTGCGCCGGAAGAGGAGCGCGAACTGGTGCAGCAGTATTATCCCTCGAACAGTAATGAGGCGGTCGACCTGAAAATTCTCGAGGAATGTGAGCATGCCTATGTGAAGGAATGCAGTTTCGGCTGGGCGGATATAGGCTGCTGGTCGGAACTGCTGTCGGAGAGCCGCCGCGACGTGGATGGAAATGCTTGCGTAGGTTCGCAGCAAGTGATGTTTTCCGGTACGCGAAACACTGTCGTAAGCCTGCCGGAAGGAATGGGGGCTGTGATCAAGGGACTTGACGGCTATGTGGTGGCCCAGCAGGGCAATATGCTGGTGGTGTGTCCCAACAGTGACCCGGCGCAAGTGCGTCAGATGGCCGATGAGGCGCAGATGAAGCTTGGCGATGCTTATCTGTAATGATGCGCCGGCCTGGCGTTGAATTTTGTGAAGCAATACAAAAGTGTTGTCCGCTCCCGGGGCGAAGTTCCCGGGGCGGATTTTTTTGACAGGAAACATCTTGTCCGGGTGGTGGCCCGAACCGCGTGCCGGCAGGAGGATATGGAGGAGACATGTCCTTTAATGGTTGGTCTTTCTGCATGTTTGGAAGGAAGAAATGGCGGATTTTCGGTCTGTTAAGCCGGTCAACTATGAAAAAAAATGTATCTTTGCGCTTTGACTGTATTTTACGTAAATTACGAGAGTAAATAAAGGAGACGACAGCTATGCCGGTCGAAATCAAGAAAGTTGTTTCACGCGATGACTTAAAGAAGTTCATCCGTTTCAATTACGATTTTTATAAGGACAATCCGTATTCCGTGCCCGACCTCTATGCGGACATGCTGCATACCTTTTCGCGGGAGAAGAATGCCGCCTTCGAATTTTGCGAAGCCGACTATTTCCTGGCCTGGCGTGACGGACGTGTGGTGGGGCGAGTGGCTGCCATCATCAACCGGCGGGCCAACGAGGCCTGGCAGACCCGTGCGGTGCGCTTCGGCTGGATTGATTTTATTGATGACATTGAGGTGAGCCGTGCCCTGATAGAGACGGTGAAGGCCTGGGGCCGCGAACGGGGAATGACCGAAATAGAAGGGCCTTTGGGTTTCACTGACATGGATGCCGAGGGCATGCTGATTGAAGGTTTTGACCAGCTTTCGACCATGGCTACCATATATAATTATCCCTATTATCCGGAACACATGGCACGGCTGGGCCTGGAGAAGGCTGCCGACTGGGTGGAGATGAAAATCTATATTCCCGATGAGGTGCCTGAAAAACATCTGCGGATTTCCCGGATTATACAGGACAAGTATAAGTTGCATCTCCATAAATATACCAGCAAGCGCGAAATCATCAGGACGGGCGCGGCGCGCAGAATCTTTGAACTGATTAATGATGCGTATGCCCCCCTGTTCGGCTTCTCCCGCATGACCGACCGTCAGATTGACCAGTACGTCAGCGCTTATATTCCCATTATCGACTTGCGCTTGGTGAGCATCGTGGAGGATGAAAACAATGACATCGTGGCCGTCGGCATCTCCATGCCGTCGCTCTCAAAGGCCTTGCAGAAGGCCAAGGGAAAATTCTTCCCCTGGGGATGGTACCACTTGCTCAAGGCGCTGTTCTTCAAGCGCCCGAAGGTGCTCGACCTGCTGCTGGTGGCCGTCCGTCCCGACTATCAGGGCAAGGGTGTCAACGCACTGCTTTTCACCGACCTGATTCCCGCTTATCAGCAGCTGGGGTATGAATATGCCGAGAGCAATCCGGAACTGGAGCAGAACGAGAAGGTGCAGGGGCAGTGGCAATACTTCCGCACTGAGCAGCACAAGCGCCGTCGTTGCTTCAAGGCCCCGCTTTGAGCCGGCAGGCCGCATTTTCCCGGAGTTGCCGGGTGTATCCATTCAGTTTGAATATTAAAGAAACCATATAAATCCTATGAGTGAGCAGGAAAATCTGTTGAACGAAGAGAGTGCCCGACAGGACGCACTGGCAACAGCCGGTGGACAGAAGGGTGCTTATACTGAGGACAATATCCGTACGTTGGAGGGAGTGGAGCACATTCGGCGCCGTCCCGGTATGTATATCGGCCGGTTGGGCGACGGTGCCCATGCCGAGGACGGTATCTACGTCTTGCTCAAGGAAACAATTGACAACAGTATCGACGAGTTTAACGAAGGTTACGGCAAGCGCATCGAAGTGAATATTACCGAAGAGGGTACTGCCGAAGTGCGCGATTATGGCCGCGGCATTCCTTTGGGTAAACTGGTGGATGCCGTTTCGCGGCTGAATACCGGCGGAAAGTACGACACTGCGGTCTTCACGGCTTCGGTGGGTATGAACGGTGTCGGTCTGAAGGCCGTCAATGCCTTGAGCCGCAGATTTGTGGCCCGCAGTTTCCGTGACGGACTGATGCACGAGGCTGTGTTTGAGTGCGGAAAGCTGGTTAGCGAGCAGGAAGGAGCTACCGAAGAGGAGAATGGTACTTATATCTTCTTTGAGCCTGATGCGGAACTCTTTATCGGCTACCGTTTTCGCAGTGAGTTTGTGGAGAACATGCTTCGCAACTATACTTATCTGAATACGGGACTGGCCATTTTCCATAACGGCCGGCGCATCGTGAGCCGTAATGGCCTGGAGGACTTGTTGAATGACAACATGACGGCTCCCGGTCTTTATCCCATCATCCATCTGCAGGCCGACAATATTGATACTCTTTTGTCAACGGACAGCATACCACACAGGGAGGTACCCATCAGAGTGCGTTCAAGGAACATATTGCCCGCACCATCAAGGAATATTTCGGCAAGAACTTTGATGTGCAGGACGTGCGCAACGGTTTGGTGGCAGCCATCTCCATCCGTGTCATCGAACCGCTGTTTGAGAGCCAGACCAAAATCAAACTCGGCTCTCTCACCATGGCCCCTGACAAGGATATGCACGGCAATCCCTTCCCGCTGTCGGGCGTGAGCGTCAATAAGTTCGTGGGAGACTTTATCAAGGAGAATGTGGATAATTATCTGCATAAGAATCTTGATGTAGCCGAGATTATCCAGCAGAAAATCCAGGAAAGCGAGAAAGAGCGCAAGGCCATTGCCGGTGTGACGAAGCTGGCGCGTGAGCGTGCCAAGAAGGCTAATCTTCACAACCGTAAACTGTGTGATTGCCGCGTTCATCTCAACGACCCTGCGCCCAAAAGCAAGCGCGGCGGCGAGGCAGACGAGGATGACCCGCGGTTTGAGAGTTCCATTTTCATCACCGAGGGAGATTCGGCAAGCGGTTCCATCACCAAAAGCCGCGACGTCAATACGCAGGCTGTCTTTTCGCTTCGAGGAAAGCCGCTCAACTGCTTCGGACTGACGAAGAAGGTGGTGTATGAGAATGAAGAGTTCAATCTGTTGCAGGCTGCACTCAATATTGAGGACGGACTCGACGGCCTTCGTTACAATAAGGTAATCGTGGCAACCGATGCCGATGTCGACGGGATGCATATCCGTTTGCTGATGATAACCTTTTTCCTTCAGTTCTTCCCGGAGCTCATCAAGAAAGGCCATGTCTACATTTTGCAGACACCGCTTTTCCGTGTGCGCAACAAGAAGAAGAAGGAGAAGAAAGAAAAAAGTGCGGCCGGCAGCATCAGTGACAAGTCGGCCGGTGCAGCTATTCTGAAGAAGACTAAGAATGCGGAACGTTCTGAGTTCGAGACCATTTATTGTTACTCGGAGGAGGAACGGCTGGCAGCCATAGAGAAATTGTCGCCCAATCCCGAAATCACCCGATTCAAAGGTCTGGGTGAAATCTCTCCTGAAGAGTTCCGTTGCTTTATCGGTCCTGAGATGCGTCTTGAGCCGGTGTCGCTCCACAAAAGCGACCAGGTGAAGGAACTGCTTGAGTATTATATGGGCAAGAATACCATGGAGCGCCAGAACTTCATCATTGACAATCTGGTGGTGGAGGAAGATTTGGCCGAAGAGGACCTATAGCCGTTTTCATAACGAAACCAGGGGCGTGCGCAGGCTTTCCGAAAAAAAAGAGTGCCGCTCCTTTCCAAACACAGTTCAGATATGGAAAAAGAAAAGGAAATGCAGGCAGCGGCCGGTAAGAAAATCGCGGTGTTCCCCGGTTCGTTCGATCCTTTCACCATCGGACATGCCAGCATTGTCACCCGCGGCTTGCCGCTTTTCGATGAAATCGTCATCGGTGTGGGTATTAACGAGAGCAAGCGTTCGCTCTTCAGTCATGAGGAGCGGGTGCAGGCCATCCGCGAGCACTACAGAAACGAGCCGAAAGTGCGGGTGGTGAGTTATAACGACCTGACCATTGACCTGGCTCGTCGCGAAGGAGCCAAGTTCATTCTGCGCGGTTTGCGCTCCGTAAAGGATTTTGAGTATGAACGCGACATTGCCAATATGAATCATCGCCTTTCGGGGATTGAAACCATACTTCTTTTTACCGAACCCCAGTTCTCAAGCATTTCTTCCAGTGTGGTGCGCGAACTGATTGCCTTCGGGAAGGATGTGACGGAGTTTCTTCCTTGAGCTTGCGGCAGATGCCTTTCCTTCAATGAATACAAAAACTATTTATACGAAAATAAACGAAATGAAACGCGTTTTTCTTATTCTGAGTCTGGCAGCGCTGCTGTTGCCGGCCTGCGCCCAGAGTGGCGATGTCAGAATGGACGTTGATGTGGAGCAGGTGCGCAAGCTCCAGATAGCCCAGTTGGCCATCACGTCGCTTTATGTCGACAGTGTCGACCAGAAGAAACTGGTGGAGGATGCCATCAACGGCATGCTGGAGAAGCTTGACCCCCATTCCTCCTACACCAATCCCGAAGATACGAAGAAGATGAACGAACCGCTCGAAGGCAACTTTGAGGGTATCGGTGTGCAGTTCAATATGCTGGACGATACGCTCGTGGTGATTCAGCCTACGGCCAAGGGACCGAGCGAGCGGGCCGGTATTGTGGCTGGCGACCGCATTGTAAGGGTTGACGACGAGGTGATTGCCGGTGTCAAGATGGACCGTGACAGCATTATGAAGAAGTTGCGCGGCCCCAAGGGTACCAAAGTGCGCCTGGGCGTGGTGCGCCGGGGAGCCAGCAGCG
>OHEP01001878.1_pt1 | contig 10126 bp, 9 predicted proteins | sample 1567271 | NCBI WGS metagenome assembly OHEP01 (sample SAMEA3879577, study PRJEB24766) | human gut metagenome | biome: human-associated habitat; feature: feces | place: USA | collected 1985/1987
TACCTCTTTATAGAAAATAATTTTGCTATTTTAAAAAATTAATGTTAAAATGTTTATGGGTCCTTGTAGCTCAGTTGGATAGAGCATATGCCTCCGACGCATAGGGTCATGAGTTCGATTCTCATTAAGGACACCAGATTGATAGAAAACTCGAACTTTTAAAGTTTTGAGAGTAATAAATTACTAACAGAAATGTTAGTTTTTTTGTTATTTAAGAAAGTGAGAGTGATTATATGTTAACAATAGAAACTAAAGAAATAGAAATAAGTAAAGACTTATTAAAGAGAGTTGAGATGATATGTAAGTTTGCTTGTGTTAAGCCTACTATTACAAATGGAAATATTAAGAATATTAAAGGAACTAATATTGCTTATGTAAAACCACATATTATCAAAATTAATAATATTGATTATTTAATGTTTGATGAATGTGATGACATATTTGTTAATGGTTATGATGAAAAAATAAAGTTTAAAGACTTTGAAACCTATATTAAAAGCCATTTTTAAGACAAAGGTTTGACATTTTTTAAAAAAGTGATAGAATAATCGACTAAGAAGACTTATGTCTATTTAAGGGGGTTAAATAGTATGAGATTCAAGTTTAAAAGCAAACATTATTCTAAATTAGATTTTAAAAGGTGTCAGCAGTATTAGTCACTATAATACTTTTGACACCTTTTTTGTTAGGAAAAGGAGTTGATGATTTATGAATGATGAAAAGAAAATTGCAGGTATTTATAAAAGAGTTTCAACATTAGACCAAAAACGAGAAGGTTTTAGTCTGGGAGAACAAGAAGAAAAATTAAAAGAATTTTGTAAATTTAAAGGTTATGAAATTTATAAAATATATGCTGATGAAGGTATAAGTGCTAAAAATGATAAAAGACAAGCATATCAAGAAATGATGAGAGATGTTAAAGATAAAAAGATTAATGTGATTGTTGCTTTTAAACTAGATAGATTAACAAGAAGTGTTTACGATATTGAAAAACTTATGAAGTTTGTTAACGATAATGATTGTGATATTGATTGTATGGCAGATGAATCTAATACTACTACTTCAAATGGTAGAATGGTTATGAGAATAATGACTAGTGTTTCACAAAACGAAATTGAGAAATGTAGTGAAAGAACTAAATTTGGTATGGTAGGTGCTATAAAAGCGGGTCATATTCCCAACAAGTGTCCTTTAGGTTTTAAAAGAAATAATAAAAAGTTAGTTCCTGATCCACTAACAAAAGATATAGTAATAAGAGTATTTGATTTATATTTAGAGGGAAAAAGTTATCAATCAATTGCAAATATTTATAACGAAGAAAAAGTATTAGGTAAAACAAATTGGAGAGATTCAACAATTAATCATATAATTACAAATGAACTTTATAAAGGCGATTATCTGCATGGTAAAAGGACAAAGAAACCTACTTATTATGAAAATGTTGTTGAATCATTAGTTAGTAAACAAAAATGGGAAGATTGCCAATATCAAAAGCAAAGAAATGCAAGGCACTATGAAAGAACAGCAACTTATCTTTTTACTAATAAACTTAAATGCTCTAAATGTGGTAAATTTCTAGGCGGTTGTGCTACTACTAAAAAGAATGGAACTAAATACTATTACTATAAATGTGAACATTGTAAAACTTATTTTAGTGAAGCAGATATTGAAGAAAGATTAAAAGGTTTCTTAATTGAATTAAACAAACAGGATGAATTAATTAATGATTACTATACACCATTTATTAAATCTAAATTAGATAATAAACAAATTGATTATGATAAAGAGATAAAAGATTTAGATAAACAACTAGATAGAATTAAAACTGCTTATATTAAAGGTATTTTAAAAATTGAAGATTTTGAAAATGAGATTAACCAAATAGAGTTTAATAAAAATGAATTAAATAAAAAATGGCAAGAGCAAAAGCAATATGAGAATTTAAGTTTTACAGTTGATGACTTACTTATATTACAAGATATACAACAAATTGATGACTTTGTTAAACCTGAACTATTCTTTATAAATATAAATAAATGGTTAGAAACACCAAGAGAAAAAAAACAAAAATTATTTGCTAAATATATCGACTTTATCGAATTAGAAAAGAATGATAAAGAAATAGATATTACAAATGGTCATTTTAGAGAATCATTTTTAATGGATATGATAAATAATCATGCTATATATGGAACACCTTATAATTTTAATCTATTTGAAGATGATTATGGTTATCCACTACGAATGAATTGGGAAGCAAAAACTAGAGAAAATGCTAAAAAGTATTTTGATAAACTATGTGCTACTCTAGGAAGTGATTATAAACTTAATTATTATGAAGTAGATACTAATGATGAATTAAAAGATATAACATTTTCAAGCACTTGCGAGATAGAAAAAATAATAAGACTTATAGCTTTAGAAAGAGATAAATTTGATAAAAGTAAAAACTTAAAATTAGGTATTATAACAATAGACTTAACTAATGTAATTGCACCTAATGGTAAACAAGTTTACAAAGGTTATTTTGAAAAAGTTAGAAAGGTTTTAAAAGATAATGAGTTATGCAATATTTAGAAGTGAATCGATAAATACGATAAAAGATTTAGGACAAATTGGCGCTCATAATAAAAGAGATAAAAAAGCATATAAGTCTAACCCTGATATTGATATTACAAAAACTAAAAATAATATTGATATTGTTCCACTTTCTGAAAAATATTCTCAAGGATTTTATAATCTAGTTAAAGATTATAAAAAAGAATATGAAGAAAAACAACTAACTACAAGAGAAGATCGAAGAAAGTCATTTGATAAAATGTTAGATGATTCAAATAGTGTTGTTGCTGATGAATTAATGTTTACTAGTGATAATGAGTTCTTTAAAAATATGAGTAAAAAAGATATAAAAAAATGGGCTGATACTTGTATGGATTTTGTTTATAAAGATTTAGGTTATACCAAAGAACAAGTATTACATGCAACAGTCCACATGGACGAAAAAACACCACACTTGCATTGTGTAGTTGTCCCCTTAATTAAGAAATTTGATAAAAGAACTAATACTAAAAAATACACTATTTCTAAAAAGCATTATATGAAGTCTGGTGCTTATATTAGTGAACTTCAAGATAAATATTGGCAAAGAATGAATGATAAAGGCTTTAAACTAGAACGAGGTATTAAAAATAGTGATAATGAACATATTTCTATTAAAGAATTTAAAAAGATAACAAGAAAACTAGATAATCGCATGGAAAAGCAAAATTATCTTATGACTAGAGATTATGAAACACTAGAAGAAAAATTAAAAACTTCTAAACCTACTATTACTGGTAAAGAAGTTAAAATTGATAAAGAAACTTATGATACTTTAAAAGAATTTATGAATACTTCAAAAATGGTTATTAGAGATATGCCTAAAAATCATGCATTATTTGAAGAATTACAAGAATATACAAATCAATATCGAGAAATGGAACAAGATAAAAGACATTTGCAAGTTGAGATAAGAAAACTTGAAGATAAAAACGAAGAACTTCAAAAAGAAAATAGAAAACTTCATAATTTCTTAAATGTAATGCTTCAAGCAATTAAAAAATTCTTTAATAAATTACTACACATAGGAACTGAAAAAGATAAAGATAATGTTATTGAAGAAATTACTGCATATCACCAATTAAATTATTACAAAGATTCCGATTTACACGATATTGCTGATGGCACTTCCAGAGAAGAAGAAATAAATGACTATATTTATGAACAAAACTATGGAACTGATAAAGATTATGAAGACTATGATATAGACATTTAAAAAGACGAGCAATGCTCGTCCAGCAAGACTCTATTTCCAATAGAGTAACACACTTCCCATTTGACAGAGTCAAAAGAGTGTGTGCAAAGGAAATATTCCCTTTGAAACCCTAAAACATAATTAAGCAAGAACTAATCGTCCAAGCAATAATTATGTTTTTTTGAATTGCAATAAATTGCAATTATTTATTTTCAAAACTTTGTAATGAAAATAAATTATAAAAATCTATCGCCACTTACAAAATTACTTTGTAATTTCATAACGTGCCACGATTTTTGTTACAAGCTGTGATGATTTTTATTTTGTTCAATACCGAAGTGATCGCTATATTGAGATAAAGCATTATCCCAATTATGAGCAATATCATCTGCTTGTGTTAATTCTTCAAATGATTTGTCTTTTCTACCAACAGCAAAATTATACATACCCATAACACCATTATTTAGTAAAAATTCAATTTGTTGATTATCAAATTGTAATCCAGTAGGATTATGAACTGGAGAATAGTTTGGGTTTTGTATAAATGAATCATTTTCAGCAAAGTAAACACCATATACTAATTCTGGGCTAAGTTGAGATATATCTCCATGTTCACCAGTGCTTGATAAATGTTTCCATATAGGTAGTGGTATTTGTTGTAATTGCCCATTTGATGTTCTGGGTGTTAAATAATATTTAGGTATTTTTATTACAAAAACAGCATTACCTTTTGTTCCAGCATATTCTTTCATTTTTTGTCCTAACTCGCCCTCGTTAATTTTCATAGGCCACATTGTAGACAACATATCATTACCACGATAATTTATTAAACCGTTATTAAATATCTCATTAACTAATGAAGGATCACTTATTGTAGTGCCATGAAAGAAGTATGAAAATTCTTCGTTACTCATTATGATCGCTCTCCATATAAATTATTTTGTTAATCGAATTATTTAATATTTCATCAATTTTATTTATTTTAAACAAGTCTTTTATTTCATTTATTGTTATTTCATCATCTTTAATTGATAATTCATAATCAATCCCATTTATTGATATATCTATATAATTATATCTATTGAAATCAAAAGAATCTTTCTTGTAATGACTTTCGTTATATAAATAATTACTATTATTTTGAATGTTATTAGTAATATTGTTTAATTTTCGTATATCATTTTCAGTTAAAACAAATGGAATAGAAACATTTACATTTGATAAAATATTACCACCAAAATCTTCGTTATTAGAAAATGATTTAATTGAATTTGAATAACATATATTATTATCTATTTCGAATGAATATTTTTCTTCAAATATACTTCCTACACCAAAATCACCATTATAGTGTCTATTTGAAATTTCAATTCTTTGCATAATTATTTTTCCTCTTCTAATTTTTGTATTTTCTTATCTATTTGTGAAGTTAATTCTTCTAAAGTTGTAGGTTCCTTATTTTCACTTTCAAAATCTTCAATTTTCTTATCAATATAATCAGTTAATTTATCAACTGTATCAATTTCGTTATCCTCAAGTTCTTTAACCTTTTTATCAATATCGTTTGTAAGTTCTTCAATACTATTACTATTATTCATAATTACATTCTCCCTTCTATATTATTATAACACACTCATTTTCTTTATTTTATAGTTTTATGTAAAATTATACATTTTTTGGTTTTAAAATGTAAATGATGTGGTATACTTGTATTAGTTAGTAAGTTATTACTGCCTATTAATGTTTGTAAGAAAAGTTATTCAACTTCTTCTTCACAGGCACCAGATTGATTGATACTCGAACTTTTTCAAGATAATATAAAAACTACTCTCAAATTAAGTTGAAAGTAGTTTTATTTTGATATTTTATAACTTGCCACGACTTTTATCTATGCATTCCAGTCGATTCTTTTTTTTCTAAACCTTCAATATTAATAAAGTACTTATCTCTTGCAACATCAGATAAAAAATCTTTTTCTATATCATAAATTGAAGCAATAGCCACTGATGCATATTTAACTTTATCTTCATCAGAATATGGAATTTTTGATTCTAGCCAAGTTAAACAACCATTTGCCATTCTTCCAAGAACTTTAACATCATAATTTGCATTTGTATTTTCAAAATGTAAGCAACCAGGATGTGTCATTTCAAAATATGCCATCATTTCTTGATTTTTTTCAAACCAATTTGCAAGTGCCTCAGAAGAATTAATTAAAGGTTCAATTTCTTTTTTAAAATTAACGTCTAATTTCATAATAACCTCCCTCCTTATTTCAATTATAACATTTTTTATAGTAATGTAAATTTTTTTTACTCAAAATGTAAATGTTATGTATACTTGAATAGTTATTACTACCTAGAAATTTATGCCTAGTGGTTGTTCTACTTCCATCAAAAGGTCACCATAAAGTATTAAACTCCGTATTTACGGAGTTTTGTTTTGGCAAATACATTTACTTATACTTTGGGGTTTTTATCTTGAATAAAAATAAAAAAATAATTATAATAAAGTTAGAGGAGCTAAAAATGAAGTATCTTAAAAAAATCATATACAAGCTAATAGGCCAGCCAATGAAACTATTAATAAAACGTATTCAAAAAACAAGAATGGAATAATCATAAAATAGCAACAAATACTTGCATAAAAAGAATGCGTATGGTATTATTTATGTAGCAACAAGTACACACTTACCAAAGTCGTTTTTCGTCTTGTTGCTTTTTCATATAATTTAATATTAATTTTTTTAAAAAACTATGATATAATTTTAAAAGAAAAGGAATGATTATATGCTTGATTTATTAATACCTGATGTATACGCTCAAAGTATTTATACAATAAATTATAAAAAATTAAAAAAGAATGGAATAAAATGTTTGTTATTTGATTTAGACAATACTATAGCATCTTATAAAGCTAATATGCCAGATCAAAAGGTAAAAGAATTGTTTGCTAGACTTGAAGAAGACTTCAAAGTAATAATAATATCTAACAGTGGAAAAAATAGACTAAGACCATTTAAAGAAAAATTAAATGTTGATGTAGCCTTCAGTAGCAAAAAACCTTTAAAAGGAAAATATAAGAAAATATTAACTTTATATAAATTTAAAATTGACGAAATAGCATGCATTGGTGACCAATTATTTACAGATATTCTTGGTGCCAATAGAATGGGCTTTACTAGTATATTAGTTAATCGTATATCTAAAAATGAAATATTTCCGACTCGCATTAATCGTTTCCTTGAAAAAATAGTATTAAAGAAATTAGCAAAGAAAAACATATTAATAAGTGGTGAGTATTATGACTAAATGTGTTGGATGCGGTATAAAACTACAAGAAAAAGATAAAAATGAGTTAGGTTACACTCCAAATTTAAATAATGCATTATGTGAAAGGTGTTTTAAATTAAAAAATTATAATATCTTAACTAACAAAGGAATAAATATAGATAATGATAAACTAATAAATAAAATTAATGAATTAAATACATGTGTTTTATTTCTGGTGGATTTTATAAATTTGGATAGTGAAGTAATTGATGCCTATAAAAAGATTAAATCAAAAAAAGAATTTGATGTGGCAAAGCACATTGCAAAAAGAAATTTAGGCTTTTACAACGGCAGCAGAATAACAGTCAGCGTAATTCTTGCGCTTACAATTATCGTTTCAAGCTTCGGCTTTGCCAATGTCATCAACGATACAAAAAATTATTTTTCAAACAACAATTACGATTATTATATTTCCTTTGCCAACGAAAAAGGATTAAGCGAAGCTGAAAAACAGGAAATAGCCGATATGCAATATATCGGTGAAGTAAGCGGTGAAAAAAGTATGAACATAAATATGCTTAGAAACGAGATTGACGACTTTTTCCGTGTTGTGATGTGTGATACTTTTTTGCCCGGTGACCAAATGCTGAAAAGCACAAATCAGTACAGTGATTTAATCAAAAACGGCAAACCAAATTCAAGCTACGAAGAAGGCAAAAAGGACCTTAATACGAACAAGGAATACATAAACCTTGAAATCACAGCCTATGAAAATTCATATTTTAAGAACATCAAAAATAATGTTGAGGGTGAAATAAATTATTCTAAGCTGAAAACCGGCGAAGAAGTAATTGTTGCCTCACCAAAAAAGCTTGAGCTTACAGCTTTTGTAAGCGGCAATGAAAGTGGATTTGACACAAATGCTGACAAAGAAATAGGCAAGAAACTCGGCAGATACGAATCTATTTTAATTGCTGAAACTCCGTTTAAAGTCGGTGATAAAATCACATTTGAACTTCCTGACAAAACAGTAAAAACTGCAACTGTCGGCGCAATCATTCGGCCAAACAGCACCGGTGGCAGCGAAGAAGAAGGTGACCTTGGCTCTAATATTCAAGTTTTAACTACCATTGACGGTATGAGAACTTTTAACAAGACGCTCAATTACAATTCTATTGAAATCAAATCAAGCGAAGAAGTCAACGACAAAATTGACGAGCAAATAACAAATGAGTTAAGCGAATTTGCCACAAAGTATGACGGTTATGTCGGTTCAATATATCAGCAAAACGAGCAAATAAGACAAAATCAAATAATAATGATTGCATCTCTTACAAGCATAATGATAATTTGTTTAGCCGTTTGTGCAAGCATTATTAACAACGCTATGAGTGCCAGAATAAGAGAGAGCAAAAAAGCAATCGGCACATTAAGAGCAGTCGGTGCAGATGAAAGAGAGCTTACAAAATCATTCATTTATCAAATGAGGTCAATGTTTGTTTGGGGCACAGGTATAGGCTTTGGTGTATACATTATAAGCTATTTCATCAAATTTTTAGTTGAAAAATATTACTATGCAAGTGAAAGTTATACATTAGAGTTCTATCCTTGGGCAGCGATAGGCATTGTTATAGTTTTATTTATAATTTGCTCAATTAACTTATGGGTTAAGGTAAGAAAAGAAATGAAAAACAGCATAGTTGAAAATATAAGAGAATTATAGAGGAAAATTATGAAAAAGCTACTTTGTATATTTATTTCAATAATATTATGCTTTAGCTTTGGTATGACGGCTTTTGCAGAGGAGGACGACACAGCACCGAGCGATACTCAAAGTGCATCGCAACCACGGTTAATGGTGGAAAGCTATACCCTTTCAAAGCCTGATTTAAAGCCAAACGAAAGCGCAACACTTGAAATAAAACTAAAAAACCACAGCCTAAAGAAAAATATAAACAACATTGCAATCACTCTAAGTGACGAGGCAAACGAAATAAGCACAATAGGTGTAAATTCAGGCTACATTGATAAAATTATTCCAAATTCCACCTACACATACACCGCCACAATAAGAGCGACGAAAACAGCAAGCGAGGGTGTGCACAAGCTGGCTGTCAGCTTAGAATATGAGGACGATGATTATGCTCAATATACGTCAACGTCGCAAATATCAATAAATGTTACAAAGAAAAAGAAGGCTTCAACAACAAAAAAGGCGGCTAAAAAGAAAACAACGCAAAATGCCTCCCGCCCGCAATTAATCGTCACCTCCTACTCTCTTGACGGCAAATACGTATCGCCGTCAAAAAGTGCAAATTTATCCGTAATTCTAAAAAACGAGAGCAAGGACAAATCCATTAAGAATTTGAAACTTACTATAAGCGAGGAAAAAAACGACATTAAATTCAAAAGGGAAACCTTTTTTGTTGATGAAATAAAGCCAAAGGGTATTTACACGTTAAATATTGAATTAACCGCCGCAAAAACGGCTGAAATAGGAGAGCACAAGCTCGTTTTGGCAAGCACTTATGAGGACAAATATTTCACCTCGTTTGAAAGCTCGGATAATGTTTTAATTAATGTCAAGCAAAAGACAGCGCTTGATTATGACGGCATTATTCTTCCAAAAAAGCTTACGCAGGACGATACGGCTACTATGGAAGTAAATTTGATGAACACGGGCAAATCGGCAATAAGAAATGCAAAAATCAGCTTTGACATTGACGGACTTGAAACGGGAGGAGTTCTCTTTATCGGCATGATAAAGGCAGGCGAAAGCAAGACGGGAAGCGCTAATTTTCAGGTAAGTTCATCTAAGCTCGGCGACGTAAAAGGCACGGCAACGCTGAGTTATGAGGACGATTTCGGAAAAAGCTACAGCGAAAGCATTTCCCTTTCAAGCACGATTATTAAAAAGAAAGCGGTAAAAAGCGACAGCGACATGGATAAAAAGAAGTCAAAATTTTCTCTCTGGTGGCTTTTTTTACTTATCGGCTTGGCAATCGGCGGCGGTGTAGGCGCAATAATTCCGATTTCAATCAACCAAAGCAAAAAACGCAAA
>OHEP01001886.1_pt1 | contig 10085 bp, 5 predicted proteins | sample 1567271 | NCBI WGS metagenome assembly OHEP01 (sample SAMEA3879577, study PRJEB24766) | human gut metagenome | biome: human-associated habitat; feature: feces | place: USA | collected 1985/1987
CTTTACATGTTCATGTGTAAATAAATGATCCTGGCAATACTCATAGTTTCCATTACATTTTGAACAGAAACGGAACTCTAATGTCGGATCATCAAGTTCTGTACGTCCGCAGACTGCACAACGGTGTCTTGCCCCATTCGCATAAGTCATGTGTGGTCTCGTCTGCTGTTTAAACTTTGCTTTTCTCGCCTGCTCTTTCGGACTGAAGCGCTTCATATTCCTGCTGGACAGGAAAAAGATAACAAAGTTCAATAAGGATGCCGCAATCGCAACTTTCGTTGCGAGACTTCCTGTAAAGAAATAATACAGTGCCATTGCTACATATACGAAAGCCATCCATTTCATCTTAATCGGTAAAATAAAATAGAGTAAAACTTCCATATCCGGATAGATGGAGGCAAATGCCAAAAAGATAGACATTGTAATGTAGTTCGTGCTGATCAATCCGATACTTGAAAGTGGAAGTTCAATTCCATAGATAAGATGAAACACACCATACAGTATGAATACTGCGATCACTGTAAAAAGTATTCCTGAAAAAATGTATACATTATAACGGAATGTTCCCCAGGTTCTCTCAAGTGCAGAACCAAGAGAATAGTACAATAATACCAGGAACAGTAAAGAAATCAAACTTCCTGTTGGTGGAATCAATACCCAGGAAATAATCCTCCAGATCTGTCCTCTTAAAATATATGCCGGTTCCAGTGTAAGCCATCCTAAAAGTCCCGGTGCTAAATAATAAATAGCGAAACCTATCACATACCCGGCCAGCAGATACACCGTAAGATTCGGTATTGCAAAACGACCTAATTTTTTTTCTAATTTGTCAAGCCAGTTCAACTTGTATTCTCCTTCTATTTTCATTTTATATTACTGTCCACTACATGTGGTCAGCACTCACATCTTCGTATAGCAGTAATTGTACAAGGGAAGACTTGTTTTGTCAAACGATTGTTTTTATATTAATACACTTTTAACAAGAATATGATATTTTCCTTTCCTTTCTACTTAGACATTTTGCCATATTGCAGCTCATTTCTTCACACTTACTACACTACAATGACCATTGTCTTTTTAAGAATCTTGTCGTATAATGTTATTTATTGCGAGCTAACAAACGCATTTAATAGGTAGTAACTCATATAAATTTGACAAATTAACTGAATTACAAAAGATTGGGGATATTAATTATGAACGCAAAAAATCTACATACTTTAGGAATCGACATTGGCTCCACAACAGTAAAAATTGCAATTCTTAATGATGAAAATGAAGTCCTCTTCTCTGATTATGAGCGCCATTTCGCTAATATCCAGGAGACGCTTTCCGATCTGCTCGGCCGTGCGCTTTATAAGCTTGGACCAATCCAGGTTTCTCCTGTCATCACAGGAAGCGGTGGTCTGACACTTGCCAAACATCTCGGTGTTCCATTTGTCCAGGAGGTAATTGCAGTCTCCACTGCACTACAGGATTACGCTCCTCAGACAGATGTAGCAATTGAGCTTGGTGGAGAAGATGCGAAGATCATTTATTTTGAGGGTGGAAATGTAGAACAGCGTATGAATGGTGTCTGTGCCGGTGGTACAGGTTCTTTCATTGACCAGATGGCAACTCTGCTACAGACAGACGCAATGTTATGCCAAGGAAGACAGTATATACAAATGGTGGTATAGACTTGAGGAACCTGCTGAGGCTTTTGCTGCCGGATATTGGGTGCATACATTTGACAAACTGCTCCCATCGTCCGTATATGGAGAAAAGCATCCCGAATATTATTCGTATTTTAACGGGAAAAGGCATCCTGGACAAGCCAGTCAGTGGTGTCTGACGAATCCGGAAGTGTTTGAGATTGTGGCCCAGCGGATAGACTCTATTTTTAAGGCCAATCCGGGACAAACGCGCATAAGTGTAAGTCAGAATGATGGAAATTATACCAATTGTGCCTGTCCGGAATGTAAGAAGATTGATGACCGGGAAGGAAGTCCTGCGGGAAGTCTTATCTATTTTATGAATAAACTGGCAGCCCGTTTCCCTGATAAGGAGTTTTCCACTTTGGCTTATTTGTATTCGATGAATCCTCCTAAGCATATCAAACCGTTGCCCAATGTATTGATTATGTTGTGTAATATTGACTGTGAGCGGGAGGTATCGTTGACTGAAAATGCGAGTGGACAGCATTTTATGAAAGCCATGAAAGGATGGTCGGAGATTTCGGATAATATTTTTGTCTGGGACTATGGTATTAATTTTGACGGATATCTCACTCCCTTCCCTAATCTGCATATCTTGCAGGATAACATCCGGCTGTTTCGTGATTATCATGCGACGATGCATTTTTCTCAGATAGCAGGCAGTTATTGTGGAGACTTTTCTGAATTAAGGGCCTATCTGGTTTCGAAATTGATGTGGAATCCTGATGTGGATGCGGATGTATTGATGAAACATTTTCTGAATGGGTATTATGGAGCTGCCGGTGAGTATCTGTACCAGTATATAAAAGTCATGGAAGGGGCCTTGCTGGGAAGCGGACACCGGTTGTGGATCAATGACTCTCCGGTATCCCACAAAAAAGGAATGTTGAATCCGGCACTGATGAGGAGGTATGCTGCGATATTTGATGCAGCCGAGAAAGCGGTTGCAGGGAATGAGACGTTTGCAGAACGTGTAAGGCGTGCCCGATTGCCTTTGCTCTTTTCTGAACTGGAACTGTTGCGTACGGATACAGATAAAGATTTTTCGGCTGTGGCTGAAAAGTTGGATCATTTTGAAAAGGAAGCAGCGCATTTTGATAATCCGCTGCTGAACTCACGGAGCAATTATGCCTTGGAGTATTGTAAGTTGTATCGTGAACGGTATATGCCTAGTACGAAGGCCAATCTGGCAAAGGGAGCAGCGGTGAAGTTCCTGATAGAACCTACTGGCAAGTACGCAGAATTGGGACGTACGGCACTTACGGACGGCCTGTATGGTGGAACTACTTTTATGGAGAGTTGGGTTGGCTGGGAAGGAAAAGACGGAGCCTTTGTAATCGATCTGGGAGAGGTGAAGAGACTTCAGACTGTTTCTGTCGATTTCTTGTATCTGGTGAGTCACTGGATTCTGCTCCCACTGGAGGTTTCCTACAGCTATTCTTCCGATGGTGAGAATTATACGTTATGGGATAAGGTGGAAATTCCCGAAGAACGTTCAAGAAAGGTTTTGTTCCGCAGCATATCTGCCAAGTCGCCGCAGTCGATCAATGCCCGATATGTAAAGGTGGAGGTTAATGCTACGAAGGTTTGCCCTCATTGGCATTATGGGGTGGGACATCCGTCGTGGTTCTTCATTGATGAAGTAGTGTTAGAATAGTGGTTTGAATTTCAGTTATAACATTATAAATAATAGTCTTATTATGAAAAGAAAAATGATAAAAATGTATGCTGCCTCTTTGCTTATAGTAGGAGGCTTGGTGGCATGTGGACAGCAGGATGTTCAGGTTGGAAATCTGAATGTGATTCCACTTCCACAGGAAATTGTTGAAAGTCAGTCGGAGAATCCCTTTGTGATAAATTCCTCTACTACCATCTGTTATGAGAAAGGTAATGAGAAACTGGCAAGAACGGCTCGTCTCTTGGCGGATTACATTAAAGAAGTAACCGGAGAACAGGTAGGTGTAGGCACTGAAGTGGGAAATAATTGCATTGTATTAAGAGTAGACTCATTGATGCCGCATAAGGAGGGATATGAATTGAACATCCATTCGGATATGATAACTCTTACCGGGGCTACCGAGGCGGGGGTATTTTATGGTTGTCAGACCATACATAAGGCTTTGCCTGTTACGGGGGGAAAGACTTTGGCATCTTTGCCGGCTGGAGAGGTAAGAGACTTCCCACAGTATAGTTATCGTGGTTTTATGATAGATGTGTGCCGTCATTTTTTCTCGAAGGAATATTTAAAGGAATTGATTGATGTCATGGCATTGCATAATATCAATTATTTTCATTGGCATCTGACTGAGGACCAGGGCTGGCGTATTGAAATCAAGAAATATCCGAACTTGACTAAAATTGGCTCATTCCGGAAGGAAACGATTACCGCACCGGGTTCGGGAAAATTTGATGGAATTCCGGTGAGTGGGTATTATACGCAGGAAGATGCCAGGGAGATTGTTGCCTATGCGGCAGAGCGGTATATTACGGTTATTCCGGAAATAGATATGCCCGGTCATATGCTGGCTGCACTGGCGTCTTATCCGGAACTTGGCTGTACGGGAGGACCTTATGAAACAGCAACTAAGTTTGGTGTGTTTAAAGAAGTCCTTTGTGGAGGAAATCCTCAGACATTACAGTTTGCCAAGGATGTGGTAAATGAACTTATGGACATCTTCCCGGATGCACCCTATATCCATATAGGAGGAGATGAATGCCCCAAAGCTGAATGGAAAAAATGTCCTAAATGCCAGGCCAAAATTAAAGAACTGGGGCTACGTGATACTAAAGAGCATACAAAGGAAAATCAGCTCCAAGTGTATTTTATGGAGGAAATAGAGAAGGAAATAGCTAAACGGGGAAAGAAAATGCTGGCATGGGATGAAATTCTGGAAGGCAATCCGGATCCGAAGACAACCACTGTTATGGCATGGACTGGAGTGAAGGCTTCTGTGAATGCAGCACGTTTAGGGCATCCTACTATTGTATGTCCTATCAGCCATTTATATTTCAGTAATCCTGGATATAACCGTTTGAAAGGCATAGCCAGTGTGGGGCGTGTTTATGATTTTGAACCGGCGTCAGATGAATTAACATCGGAGGAGAAGAAAAATATAATCGGTGTTCAAGGATGTATTTGGACGGAGTGGACAAAAGATAGTTTGAAGATGGAATGGCAGATGATGCCTCGTATGGCTGCCTTGAGTGAACTGCAGTGGAGCAATCCTGAAAAGAAAAACTTTGATGGCTTTTTAAATCGTCTTCGTCATCAGTTGGATTTATATGAGTTGTACGGTTATCATTATAAAGAGGATATAAAGGATGTTACGATAGATATCAAGTCAAAGGAAGCAATGGGAACCGCAGTGGTTGAACTGAAGACGTTTGATAATGCACCTGTATATTATACATTGGACGGTTCTGAACCGACAGTTAATTCGCAGCAATATACGGAACCGTTGGAGATAAGTCAGACAGCCGTGATTAAAGCTAAGGCCATACGCAACGGAAATGAAAGCGAAGTAGCAGAGGAGTCGCTTTCATTTAACTGGGCCACCATGCGTCCCATTGTCTTGGAATCTAAACTGGATGATAAGTTTGCTTATAAAGGAGCGGGTGTATTGGTGGATGGTCTGACGGGGGATAACAATTACCGTTCGGGGCGTTATGTCGGTATTTATGGACAGGATTTGAATGCGATAATTGATTTGCAGGAGGTGAGAACGATTTCTTCTGTTTCACTTGGAACATTTTTGGTTCCAGGGGATTATATCTTTGGCCTTACCGGAATAGAAGTTTATACGTCGATGGATGGGAAAGTATATGATAAGATTGTTTCTAAATCAATTCCCATATTGGAAAAAGGAAGCAAGAGTCATGTGTTAAAACGTGAAACTGTCAATTTTGAGAAAACTCCTGCGCGATATGTGCGTATTATAGGAAAAAATACGCCGGCATTGCCTGAATGGCATTCTGGGGCAGGTGAGCAGACTTATCTTTTCCTAGATGAAATAGCCGTTGAGTAAAATCTGAAAATAAAGTTAAGGTAAATGATTGTTGAATAGAGAGTAATGAAAGTTTAAGATTAGTGGAATCGGTCCTTTCCGGAAACGTTGGTTATGTTCTGGAAGGGGCTGATTATTTTTTTTGAGCAATGGTAACTCATTCTCTGGGAGAATATGCCTGCTAATTGTAAAAAAGAAAAGGCAATAGAGGCAGGTAATCTTTAAGGTCGATTCTCAGTTGTTTCAGGGCCTGTCCAATCCGGTATTCTACTGTTTTGGGAGAGATTTCAAGGGCTTCGGCTATTTCTTTGTAGCTCATATTTTTAAAACGGTGCATGATAAATGCATTCCTGTATGATTCAGGAAGTGCTTCAATCGCTTTATGTATATGCGCTGTCAGTTCTTTTATCAGACAGAGATTGTCACTGTTAATAAGAGACTGCATTTCTTCGTAGAAATAGGTCTCTACACGTTGTTTAACTTCTCTTTGGTGTATTTTATTGATAATTCGGTGGTGTATGCAGGTAAACAAGTAGCTGCTCAAAGAAGTCTGGATGATGAGTGCTTCTCTGTTTTCCCAAAGCCAGAGCATAGTTTCCTGGGCACATTCTTCGGCATCTTCCAGATCTATGAATTTCTTTCCGTAAGCACACAATGCAGGATAATATTTGCGAAAAAGAGTATCAAAGGAGCCCTCATCTCCGGCTTTGATACGGGTTAGTAAATATGTATCCTCAATGTTCTTTTCCATGAATTTAAACAGATGATTTTCCAACAAAGATAGGAAAAAATATCGTTTTTTATGTAAGTTTGTAAAATCATAACTAAAATCCAAAAACATGCATCCATTAGAATTGTTTAAATATTGTCCGAAGTGCGGTTCGGTGCATTTTGAGATTCGCAACGAGAAGGCAAAGAAGTGCGCCGACTGTGGTTTTGTGTATTATTTCAACTCCAGTGCGGCCACTGTGGCATTTATTCAGAACGAACGGGAGGAATTGCTGGTATGCCGTCGGGCGAAAGATCCTGCAAAAGGAACGCTCGATCTTCCGGGGGGATTCATTGACATGTTTGAAACGGGTGAACAAGGGGTAGCCAGGGAAGTGATGGAGGAGACCGGATTGAAGGTGGCAGGTACGGAGTATCTGTTCTCATTGCCGAATACATACTTGTATTCCGGTTTTCTGGTGCATACGCTCGACTTGTTTTACCTGTGCAAGGTGGAAAATGACAGTCGCATTCAGGCGATGGATGATGTGGCGGAATCTTTCTGGATGCCGCTCGACCGGATACGGCCGGAGGACTTCGGTCTGGATTCGGTGCGCGAGGGAGTAACCCGCTTTTTGAAAATGAAATTAGAAAATAAGAAATAATATCGATATGAAGAAAGGAAAGAATGTATGGATGGCCGGTGTGCTGTGTACGCTGCCCTTGATGGCACCTGCGCAGCAGACAAGGACAATGACAGACGGAAAGCGTCTGTTTGATGACGGTAAGGAACTTTTTCTTCGTCAGGACTATGCCGCAGCCCAGCAGACACTGTTGCGGTATGTGGAGGTAGGCGACCAGACGACCTTGCTGGAAGAGGCTGATTATATGCTGGCATGTACGGCCTATGAACTGCAGGCTCCCGACCGCAGGGAACGTCTTGAGAAATACCTGGAGTGCTATCCGGAGTCGCGTTATGCCACCGGGTACTGTCGCTCATTGCATCGGCTTATTTTTTCGAGGAAAAATATCCGGAAGCTATCGGTACATTTAAGGGTTGTGACCTGGGACGTCTGTCGGACGAGGAAAGGGATATATGCACGCTCCGTCTGGGAACGGCTTATCTGAAAACCGGCAATCTGAAGGAAGCGGAGATCTGGTTTTCCATACTGAAAGATACCAGTCGGGAATATCAGATGGATGCGGTGTATTATCTGGCATATATTGATTATGCACAGAAGAAGTACGATGAGGCTCTCCGCGGATTCCAGCTTGCCAACCAGAGCGAGAAGTTTGCTCCTTTGGCTCCTTATTACATTGCCGACATCTTCCTGATCAAAGGAAATTATGCCAAGGCTGCCCAGTTGGCCCGGACTTACCTGGAGGCTTATCCGCGGCAGAAGGAAGTGCCGCAGATGAAGCGGATTTTAGGAGAATCCTGCTACGGACTGCAGCGCTATCCGGAAGCGATAAAGGCATTGGAAGAATATAAGCGGGAAACGGCCGATGCGCCGGCGCGTGCAGCCATGTATAAACTGGGTATGAGTTATTTCTATACGCAGGTTTATTCGCAGGCGGCTTCGGCATTGGGAGAGACTGTTACGGTACAGGATGCACTGACGCAGAATGCTTACCTGCATATGGGGGTGTCCTATCTGCAATTGAAGGAAAGAGACCGTGCCCGTATGGCTTTTGAACAGGCTTCTTCCATGGACTACGACCGCAGCGTAAAGGAGCAGGCGTTTTACAACTATGCACTGTCTATCCATGAGACTTCTTATTCGGCCTTTGCCGAGTCGGTGACGGTGTTTGAACGCTTCCTGAACGAGTTTCCGAATTCTTCTTATACCGAAAAGGTCAATGATTACCTGATTGAGGTATATATGAATACACGCAGCTATATGGCTGCTCTTCGCTCCATTGCAAAGATTACGCATCCGGGCGACCGTATCCTGGAGGCCAAGCAGAAACTGCTGTTCCGCGTAGGAACTCAGGCTTTTGCACAGGCGGCTTTCGAAAACGCAATCGATTATTTTACCCAGTCCCTGCAGTTGGGAAGATACAACCAGCAGACCAAGGCGGATGCGTATTACTGGAGGGGCGAATCTCAGTACCGTATGCAGCAATATGCTGCTGCTGCCGCAGACTATCGGCAGTATCTCGAGTTTGCTACCGACCGCAAGAGTGAGGAGTACGGACTGGCGTTGTATAATCTGGGATATACGTCTTTCAAGCAGAAGCAATATGGACCGGCACTGACATGGTTTACACGCTGCATCGAGTCGGGAGCCTCCCTGGACAAGTCGGTGGCTGCCGATGCATACAACCGGATGGGAGACTGCAATTTCTATGGACGTCAGTTTGAAATGGCTTCCCGCCAGTACGCACAGGCGGTGGCTCTTGATGCTTCACTGGGTGACTATTCATTGTTCCAGGAAGCTTTCGTGAAAGGATTGCAGCGGGATTATACTTCCAAAATACAGATCCTGAACGTACTGTTGGAGGGATATCCGTCTTCTCCCTATATTGACGATGCCTTGTATGAACAGGGCCGTGCATTTGTATTGCTGGAGGACGGGGAAAGTGCCATCAAACGCTATAAACTGTTGGTGGAACGCTATCCGGACAGTCCGCTGGCACGTAAGGCTGCCGGCGAAATCGGATTGCTGTATTATCAGAACGAACGGTATACAGAGGCCATTGCGGCTTACAAGCAGGTGATCTCGGCTTATCCGGGCAGTGAAGAGGCCCGTCTGGCTCAGCGCGACTTGAAGTCGATTTATATTGACCTGAACAAGGTGGATGATTATATGGCTTTTGCATCATCGATACCGGGAGGTGCCAATTTCGATGTGAACGAGCGTGATTCTTTGTTGTATGTGGCTGCCGAGCGTGTATACATGCGTGGCAATATTTCAGAGGCTAAAAGCAGTTTTGTACACTACCTGCAGTCGTTCCCGGAAGGGGCGTTCAGTGTGAATGCCCATTATTACCTGGGACTGATCGGGTATAACGAAAAGAATTATGCGGAGGCTGCCGCTCACTTGGACAAGGTGATGCTCTATCCGGACAATAAGTTCTCGGGAGAGGCGATGGCTATGTATGCCGATATGGCATATCGCGGCAAGGACTACGCGAAGGCGCTGCAGGTATATAAACGGATGGCCGACCGGGCTACCTCTCAGGAGGAACGGGTACAGGCACTGACCGGTGCCATGCGCAGTGCGTGGATGCAGGGCGACAAGACCGAAACCGTGGCTGAGGCTACGGCATTGCTGGCCGAAAGCAAACTGGTTCCGGAACTGGCTGCCGAAGCGCATTATTATCGTGCCAAGACCCTGATGGCGGAAGGCAAGCCGGGAGTGGCTGCCAAGGACCTGGTGGTACTGGCAAAAGATACGCGTACCGCATACGGTGCGGAAGCCAAGTACTTGCTGGCTCAGTGGTATTTTGATGCGGGCGAGACAGAAAAAGCCGAGAAAGAGGTGCTCGATTACATTGAGGTCAGCACTCCTCATGCTTATTGGCTGGCACGCAGCTTCGTACTGCTATCCGATATCTATGTCAAGATGGGACGCGAACTGGATGCGCGGCAGTACCTGCTCTCTTTGCAGCAGAACTATCAGGCTGACGATGATATCGCCGGAATGATCAAGAGCCGTTTGGCAAAATTAAACAA
>OHEP01001890.1_pt1 | contig 10068 bp, 9 predicted proteins | sample 1567271 | NCBI WGS metagenome assembly OHEP01 (sample SAMEA3879577, study PRJEB24766) | human gut metagenome | biome: human-associated habitat; feature: feces | place: USA | collected 1985/1987
CCTCGATGGCATTGGAACTTTTGACGGACTGTACCTTTGCAACAGCTTCCAGCTCCGTAAAAATCTGCGCGTATTCGTCCTTGCGCACGCCTGCCATGGTTTTCAGCGCTGCAATGTTGGAAGTGAGGTTCACAAGATTTGCTGGCAGCAAACCATTATTCAAAAAGGAGTAGTCAAATTTTCTCATACAGCACCAGCCTTTCTGCATATAATTATATCATATTATATGCAGAATAGCAAGGTTCTGTCCCGGATTATCTGCATATACATTTTCAAAATATGTGCAGATATAGGTTCGGAATAGGCAACAATATAAGAAAACAGTGCAATTCTACCGTACTGGCTACACTAGATTGCTTTGACTTATGATATAATCCTCGCCCGGCTCCGCGCCAAGCGGGCTAACGGCAGAGTCCCGACTTAGTACTCCGCCGAAATTTGTTTTGGGGTATCTTATCACACTTTTTCAACAGATGGAAGCTCGTACATCCAAGATGCCCCATGTTCAGGAAAATGTAAGACGGTAAACTCCGATATCTACTTAAACTGCCGTCTAGACTAAACAGCAAATTCTAGTTACTGAGGTTGTTAATTTGCCCGAATAGGTGGTCGTTGAGCGCTTATACTTTGCGTGAAAATGGGTTTGAACAACCATACCTTCCTTCATCGATGTCGTGTTTGACATCTTCTAAGGAATCATAGATTCGCTCGCCATACATACAATGGAAATTACCATTTGCAACGATTGAAGTAACGACAATCTGTTTGGGGCGCTCATTTTGCTTGGAATAACTATCTTGCACGGGACGCTCATTGTATTGAATCATGTATTCTTTGTAAAATGTAATCATGTGAAAAACTCCTTTTGTCATTAGATCGTTAATCAAAGTCGCATCCGAAATCACGGATGGTTTTCAGGGCGGGCAGAGCGTTCCCGTCGTAGTCGAACAATGCCTGATTGGCCCATTCGTTGCCGCCGGGGCCTTGTTCTCCGGTGTAGGCCAGTGCGGCTTCGTTCGCCCAGCCGCAGCGGGGGACGGGCAGCCACGCAGGCTCCCAATAGACGAAGCCCTTGCCCCGGTTTTCGGGAACGTCCCGGATCAACTTCATGATGTCAAGCATGAATGTGCTCTGCCCCTCCGGGGTCATGGGATAGGGAACCTTTTCCGCCAGCTCCCGCTTGGTGGCCATGCCCTTCCGCTCCTCCGACGCCAGCTTTTCGTAGGAGGCGTAATCCTCCAGCGTAAAGCCCGTGGATACCTCGGCCACGATCATGTCCTTGTGATACCGCAGCGCAAGATCCTGCATGTTGTTTCGCAGGTCGTCCATGGTGCCGTGCCAGAAGGGGTAGTAGCTCAGCCCGATATAATCAAAATCCTTGCCGCCGCTGGCAAAATAGCTGTCGAACCACGTCCGGTACAGCGTATTGTTGCCGCCGTTGTCCAGATGCAGCATGATCTTTACCCCCGGCGCGGCGTCCCGGACGGCCTGAATGCCCGCGTTCAGGAACAGCACGATGTTTTCAAAATTGGGCGTCCTGCCGTAAGGCCACAGCAGCCCGTTGGACAGCTCATTCCCCACCGCCGTGATGGTGGGAAGCAGGCCGCTGCTTGCCAACGTGGTCATTACGGAAAATGTAAAATCATAGACGGCTCCGGCCAGCGCCTTCGGCTCCATTCCCCGCCAGCTTTTGGGAATGGTCTGCTTGCCGGGGTCTGCCCAGAAATCGCTGTAGTGGAGATCCAGCATCCAATCGACCCCGGCGGCTTTTAAGCGCTTTGCCATCGCCACGGTTCGCGGCAGGTCGTTGGTGCCTGCGCCGTAGGGAACGCCGTCTTCGCTGTAGGGGTCGTTCCACAGCCGCAGCCGTACCAGATTCATGCCGTAGCTTTTCAGAATGGAAACGGCGTCGCCGGGCTTGCCGTTATCATAGAATTTCCCGCCGCAGCGTTCCACTTCTGGCAGCGTGGACAAATCCATTCCTTTGATAAATGTATTCATAGGCGAACCTCGTTTTATATCTGCTCTGTCATATGAACTGGCAGAGGAATCTTCTTTTTCAGGAAAAGCAGCGGCTGACAGCGTCAGCCGCTGCTCTGCGGTGGATGGTTATTCGGAAAAATCCTCGAAATCGGTAAAGCGCTTCATCATGTCCTTATAACGGACGCGAACCATTTCGTTCATTTTAAGAACCTGTTCCTCCGTGCCGAAAAACTGGCAGCGGATGCAGTAGAACTCCTGTTTCTCGCTGTCATAGAACATGTCAATGTCCAAATCCCGCATAAAGCAGGAGGGGCAGCGGTAGTTCAGTCTGCCTTTCGTAGATTGAGCCATGTGGTGAAGACCTCCTTCTGCTGAAGTTTTCCGGTATAGCTCAGGGTAAACATGGGGCTGAAGGCGTAGCCCTCTTTGATATAGCCCTTCTTCTCCCGGCCGTCGCAGGTCATGCTGACCAGCGTGTCGATGGGAGGCAGCTTGCACCAGACCTCGCCGGCATTGTCCGCAGCCAGTTCCCGGCACTTGTACTCGTAGGGGATGGCCTGCCCATCCACGCCCAGAGTCAGGCTGGACATATCCTCGGTGTACTCAGTGGTGCCGTAGCAGCCGACCATGTATTCGTTGATGGTCACATCCGCGTCAGGGTCGGACATGGAAAGAATGTTCCGGTCGATGCGGATATTGCTTTCGCCCTCGGCAAAGGTGATGACCGTCTGGAGCTTCACCGTCAGGTCGGAGAATACGATCTCCACCGGATCCAGCGTCAGGATGCGGCTTCTGCCCTCCTGAGAGAAATGCGCCTTGGTGCGGCACAGGCACAGATCCACTTCCTCGCCGTTGTGGCAGATTTTGGCACTGCGGATGGTTCCTTCCCCAGCGTAATGGGTAAAGTAACCGGCGCGGTACTTTTCCTGCATCAGGAAGGGGTAGCTCGCGTCCTGCACATGAGGCGTGCCAATGCCCACAGGCCAATGCAGCTTTGCCACATATGGCCGCAGATCAAAAATCGCGCCGCCCTGATCCATGTTCACGCCTGCGCGCATATAGGGGTCGCAGTACCAGAACAGCTGCTTGTTGCTGCCGTAGAGAATATCCCGCCACAGCGCCGGCTCGGTGTAGGTCTTCTTTTCCCGGTAGTAATCGGCAAATTCGGACATGGTCATATCCACCAGCTTGCCCTCTTTTTTCAGCTGGCCGTAGTAAGCGCAGCCATCCCAATAGGACTTTTTCAGCAGCTCATAGGGCGCTTCCCAGCGTCCCATTTTGTTCATCCAGCCGGGGCCGACAAACATCATGTTGTAGGCGTAGCCGTTGTTGTACTTGGACAGACTGCGGTACTGGTCGATCAGATTGTACAGGTAGGGATATTCCCATGTTTTCGTATCATAGATCATACCGCGAAGCACATTCTGGGGGTGGGTGCCGAAGTTGGAGCCGTTGCCGTCATAGCAGGCCAGCAGGTCGCGGCTCAGGTGCGGAATGGCGACAATGCCGGAATCCTCGTCCTCGTTGGCCGCTGGCGCGTGGGTGTTGGCCTTGGAGGGGATCCATGGCGCCCATGGGCCGCCGTCCATGAAAGTATACCATGAATTATTGCAGGTGTGGTAGGCTTTGGGGCCTTCCTCCCAGCAGGTGGCAACGGCGCATTTTACGCTGGGGTATTCCGCCTTGATGAAGTTGATCAGATCGGCGTCCAGATAGTAAGAGCCCGTGGATTCCGGGTAAAATCCGAACTTCTCATAGAATTTGCCGAACACATCCCGGACGATGGCCTTCTTGTCCTCCATGGAGAACATCCAGATGCAGAAATCCTTCGTCTTGTATTTCTCCCGGAACTGCTCGCAGGGCAACCCCAGCAGGCTCAGGGCGATCTCGTCGCCATAGACCGCATGATGCTCCTTGGCCAGCGCCACAGCCTCGTCATTGAACAGGCTGGCGTAGGTCATCTGAATGGTGGTTTTCAGGCCGTTTTCATGGGCGCACTGTTGCTGGAGCTTGAAAATGTCCAGACTTTCGGTCAGCAGCGCCTTACGGCCGATATTCTCCGTCTGACCGTGCCCTGTGACCTTTTCGGCATACTCAGGCACCATTTCAGGCCGGTGGATGATATTTATAACAAACGTCGACATATAGCTGATCCTTTCATCATAGATTTCTCCCTGCGCCCTGTTCCACGTTCATATTGCATTTTACAGAATTTCCGGCTTAATTGGAGAAATGACTGCTCTCTGTCACTCAACTTTTCTCAGAATAGCCATATCGAGGTTGCACCAATCATCAGCACCGGCAACAGTATAGACCCCGATTTCCAAAGTGTTGTTGGTAACAACTATTTCATCGATGGTAAAGATGTTCCAGTTAATATCACTTGTAGTAATAGTAGTGGTCAGTTCATCCCCTCCATAATTCTTCGCATACAACTGGAGCACATCCTGATCCCCATTGGTCTTTGCCCAAATTGAGAATTGATACGTACCGTTGGGAAGATTTGTAAATGTCTTATATACAGAGCAGGAGTAGGCAGAATCATCCCAGAATGTCAGCTTATAATCACCATCATATGCATAACCATATTCCGTCTTTACAGTCCCCGTATCTGAGGAGTCGCTAAGCCATACATTCCAGTCGGCGGGAGTGGTTGTAACGCCATCATTTTCAAAACTGATATTTGATAGCAGATTCTCCGCAGGTTGATTCAGCACCTTGATAGAAGACAATGCATTGCCATTAAAATCGAACAACGTCATATTGTCCCAGGTATTACATGGGGTGTAGGTATCATTCTTGTATGCAACGCCTGCATCCGTTGCATAAGTTCCATTCTCTACCGGCAGCCATTCGGGTTCCCAGTAAAAATAACCAAGCCCCTTATCATTAGGAACATTAAGAATGACGGATTCCAGATCGTTCATGAAAGCAAATTGTCCTTCAACCGTTGCAGGATATCCACCGACTTCTTCATCTCCACTGATAAATACATTGCCGACACCATCACCATCTTCTGTTGTCCATGCATATGCAGTTTCAACAATACATACCTCTTTGCCATAAGTGGAAGCCAAATAGTTTATGTTATACTGCAAGCCCTCCATGGTCCCGTGCCACATCGGATAATAGGAAAGGCCAAACACATCAAAGTCCAGATTGGGGGAGGCCGTCAGCAATCCGCCAAAGAACCATGTATAGAGAGAGTTCTGACCTCCCATATCCAAATGCAGGATGATTTTGGTATTGGATGCAGAGGATGCTCTAACACCAGCAATCGCAGATTCCAGGAGTCCGGCAAGATTGGAAAAATCCTCATTTCCGTTGCCAACCTTGCCATCATCATGAAGTATGCCCGTGGATATCTCATTGCCAACCTGAACCATTTCAGGAACAATGCCTGCCGCCGCAAAGTTGTTCAGCGTGTCTTTCATGTAGTTGTACAATGTAGTCTTCAGTTCGGAGTAAGACAGATCTTTCCATGCCTTGGGTTTAATCTGGTTGGCAGGGTCTGTCCAGAAGTCACTCAGGTGGAAATCAATCAACACTCCCATTCCGAGGTTTTTTGCCCGCCTTGCCAGCGCCAAAGTGGTTGCATAATCATTATTACCACCACCATAAGGATTTCCGTTTTCGTCGTATGGATCTACCCATAATTTCAGCCGCACATAGTTAGCGCCATTATTTTTCAAAATCGTGAGGGCATCGCTCTCTACGTTATTTTGATAATAACGTGCGCCAAGGTCTTCCAGCATATCGAGAGTGGATACATCTACGCCTCGGACAAAGTTGTCAGTGTCAACTGCTCCCGTAATTGTGGTCGCAAACACCGTCAAGCCAGAGCAAATCATGGAAAGAATCAGAACACATGAAATTACAGATGCGAATAATCTCTTCATTTTCGTAATAGCCCCTTTCAAATAGTTGGTTTGTCTACTTATCATCCTTTGACGCCTCCGGAAACGAGTCCACTCTGGATATATTTCTGCAAGCACATAAAGACGATCATTATGGGGATAGACGACAGAACCGCCGCGGCAGAAAATGTTGTCCAATGTGCGGCAAACTGGTCACTGATAAACGTCTGGAGTCCCAGTGCGAGGGTCATCTTGCCCGGAGTCTGCAAAAAGATCGATGTTATCACATACTCGCTGTAAGTTGCGATAAAGGAGAACAGGAAAATAACCGCCAGCTGCGGCGCTGCCAACGGCAGAATGATTTTCCGGAACACCTGAAAATGCGTTGCACCATCTACCATGGCCGCCTCGTCAAGTTCCTTCGGCAAGCCATCCATGTAGGATTTCAGCAGCCAGATATTATATGCACTTCCCCCGGCAAGCACAAAAATAAGCGCTGCATTGCTGTCCACCAATCCAAATTCGTATATCAGAATGTAATAGCCAGCCACAGCCATGCTGCTCGGAAAAACCTGAAGGACAAGCAAGGACATCAGTCCGTACTTTCTTCCCGTAAAGCGAAGCCGCGAAAAGGCATATGCCGCGAGAGACGTCATAGCCAGCTGGATCGCTGCCACGATCAGGCACAGCTTCACAGAATTCCACGTCCAGAGCATGAAATTCGTTTCCTGAAAAAGGCTGGTATAATGTTCAATACTGAATTTCTTGGGAAACAACGATGATAGGAAGAAACTGTCTCCCGCCGAAAAGGAGGACATAACGATCCACAGAACCGGGAACAGAACGATTATAATGGTGACCCATATTACTACCCTGCCCATCCAAAGCATTCTTGCTTCATGAGGTGACATTTTCCGATTCATATCAGTCAACCTCCTTGAACGCGCCCGACATGCGCATATTGATCAGCGTAAATGTTCCCACAATGAGGAATATCAGCACGCTGAAAGTCGCAGACAGTTCATACCGGTTCGACCATGTTGTCATCTTGTACGTTGTGCTTGCCAATATATCCGTATAACCCGCAAACTGATTGTCCACACGTGCCGGACCGCCCTGCGTAATCATGTAGATGTTTCCAAAGTTGTTAAAATTGGCAGCAAACGTTGAGATGACCAGCGGGATCGACAGCTTGGTCACCAGCGGGAGTGTGATCGTTCTGAAACACTGGAATCTGGACGCGCCATCGATTTTGGCTGCCTCATAGTAGTCATTCGGGATCGCCTGAAGTCCGCCGAGACAGACATTCATCATATAGGGAAACCCGAGCCAGACATTCACAATAATGATACCGATCCGCGCCCAGAGTGCGTCCGTCATCCATGGGATATTGGCTGTAATACCGAGCGCATGAAGCAGGTTATTGATACCGCCATACTGCTCGTTCAAAAGCCCCTGCCACGCCAGAATCGCAATGGTAGAGGGAAGTGCCCATGGAACGATCAGGATGGTTTTATAGACCTTTGATTCCTTCATTTTTGGATTATTCAAAAGGATCGCAAGGCCGAGTCCCATAGTATAGGATCCCAGTGTACTGAGCACGGCAAAGCACACCGTCCAGCCCAGCACCGGGAAAAAGACATCTTTCAGGCTTCCGGAAAAGACCGTGAGGTAATTCTGAAACGCAATGAACGTAAAATCGTTCAGGTGATACATGTTGTAATTGGTAAAAGAAATTACGATCGTATAAATGATCGGAATGCAGGTCACGATCAGAATGGAAACCAGAGCCGGTAACAGGTATGGAATTGCTTTTGTGTTGTCTTTTCCCCTCATGGTATCACTACTTTCCGGAGTTCATCAGGTCAACAGCTTCCTTCAGCTGCTTTACCATATTTTCGGCAGCAGCCTCAGGAGACAGTTCCCCAGTCCACATTGAGCGGATGTTGTTGGTGTGAATAGACCATAGCTGACCCATTTCGGACACAGTAGGCATTGGTTCACCATTCTGTATCTGCGCAACAAACGCCTTGGAATAGGCGTTGCTCTGGATGGTTTCCTCCGCCTGATCTGTCAGTTTTGCGGGAATCCGGTCTCCGGACTCATACATTCCGATTGCGCCATGGTCAATCAGGTACATGATAAATTCCCATGCCTTCTCCTGGCTGTCGCTTTCGCTGCTCACAAAGCAAACCTGCGTTCCCACAGGCGTAATAAACGGCTGACCATGAAAGGTGGGCATCTGTGTAACAGCAAAGGGCGTTCCTGCGGAGGTAAATCCGTCGATATCCCAAGGGCCGCCAATATAATAAGCAGTCTGACCGTTCTGGAAATTACTTCTGGCAATGTCTGCGGTAACATCCGCGGATACAAGGCCATATTCATTACAGAGCGCATTTATAAATTCATACGCCTGAACGGCGCCTTCGTTTGCCAGACCAATGTCCGTAACGTCATAGGAACCATTTTCGTACTTGAAAATATAGCCGCCGCATGCCCGTACAAATCCGAGATCATAGTAAATGCTGGTAGCATCGAACTGAACTCCGCCAATCTCCGCCGCACCTGCAACCAGCTCTTCCCACGTTGCCGGCACCTGATCTACCAGATCGGTATTGTAGAAGAGGGCGGTCGTTTCAACGGAAAGCGGCGCGGCATAGCGGACACCGCTGACGCAGCACGCCTGAATTGCCGCATCAGCAAAATCTTCATCCGCGTAAAGGTCTGCGGGAACTTCTGCCGCCAGACCCGCATTGACATAATCGGCAAGCTGGTCATTGGGGATTCCCACAACCGCATCGGGACCATCTTCGCTCTTGATCGCCTGCGCAAATTTCTGGACAGACGGAGACTGATGAATCACTTCCACCTGATATCCATTGGCAGTCCCCCACTCGTCCGCATAGGCCTGAATTGTTTCTGCCTCTACACTCATGTTGGTCCAGATGGTCAATTTCGTATCCGGTTCTTTGGAGGAACCGCATCCGGATAACACCAGCACCACGACCAGCGCCACCAGAACAGACGCTATTGTCCTTTTCATTCCTTTCCCTCCTACATTTGTTTTAAGTTCAGCAATGCCGCATTCGCATTCCCGTCCCGATCAAAAAGTGCTTGATTTGCCATCGAATTCCCCGCCTCAACCTGATCGTTCATATAGGCGCGGCCATTTGCATTTGCCCAGGTACAGGTCGGGATGGGCAGCCATGCAGGTTCCCAGTAAAACACCCCTATTCCGTGTCCCCCGGACACGCTCCGGACTATTTCAAACAAGTCGCTGAGAAATTGCATCTGACCCGCTTCCGTCGCAGGATATCCGGTGTTTTTTTCAAGCTCCTGTGTGAATACGAGCCCCGTACAGCCAAGTGTGTCCGTTGTGTACCCAATGGAGGTTTCGGCGATCATGACATCCTTACCATATTTTTGACTTACCCGATTCATATTGTCAAGAAGAAGGTTGAGTCTTCCGTTCCAGTGCGGATAGTAAGACATACCGATAATATCATAATCGATATCAAAAGGCTCAATAGCGTCAAACCACCGTTCATACAGTCCGGCGTCTGTTCCGAAATCCAGATGCAGCACAATTCTCGCTTCAGGACATTCTTCTTTCACTGCGCGAATTCCGGCTTGTAAAAGGCCTGCCATTGCCGCTAAGTTTTTGACATGTCCATCCGGCCATAGAAAACCGTTTGTGATCTCGTTTCCGACCTGAACCATTGCGGGAATGATTCCGCGGTTTTTCAGATACTTGAGTGCCTCACGGGTATGCAGATATACCGCTGTCTCAAGCTCTTTTCCGGCGAGAGATTTCCATGCCTTTGGCTTGATCTGCTTTGCGGGGTCTGCCCAGAAATCGCTGTACTGAAAGTCCAGAAGCACTTCCATCCCGCTGCTCTTTGCCCGCTGTGCCAGCTCCACTGTAGTCTGCAAATCATTATTTCCGCCGCCATAAGGTGCTCCGGACGCGTCATAGGGATCCGGCCAGATCCTGAGGCGTATCATGTCTGTTCCGCATTTTTTCAGGATGCGGAACAGATCATCCTGTTTTCCATCCAAATAGTAGGATGCACCGTGTGCCTCCAGCGCCTTTGCCATGGATACATCCATACCTTTGACAAAGCCCATAGATCACTCCTTGACCAAAGTGATGTTATCGATCGTACCCCAACCGCCGGGAGCAGTGGTCACACTCACGCCAATGGTAATTTCTCCATTCGCAACATCC
>OHEP01001891.1_pt1 | contig 10067 bp, 11 predicted proteins | sample 1567271 | NCBI WGS metagenome assembly OHEP01 (sample SAMEA3879577, study PRJEB24766) | human gut metagenome | biome: human-associated habitat; feature: feces | place: USA | collected 1985/1987
CCCTCTCGTAGAACTCCGCCAGACGGCTGCTCAGGTATGCGGGGTAGCCCTCCTCGCCGGGCATTTCCTCCAGACGGCCGGACATCTCCCGCAGCGCCTCTGCCCAGCGGCTGGTGGAGTCGGCCATTATGGCTACCTTATAGCCCATATCGCGGAAGTACTCCGCTATGGTGATGCCGGTATATATGCTGGCTTCACGGGCCGCAACCGGCATATCCGATGTGTTGGCTATGAGGACTGTTCTCTGCATGAGTGAATGTCCGGTCTTCGGATCCTTCAGCTCTGGGAACTCGTTCAGAACATCTGTCATCTCATTTCCGCGCTCTCCGCATCCGATGTAGACAACGATATCCGCCTCAGCCCACTTTGCAAGCTGATGCTGGATAACTGTTTTGCCGCTTCCGAAAGGTCCGGGAACCGCAGCCACTCCTCCCTTTGCTATAGGGAAGAATGTATCTACAACTCTCTGTCCTGTGATAAGTGGCATGATCGGTGGTATCTTTTCCTGATATGGACGGCCCTTACGAACCGGCCACTTCTGCATGAGTGTCAGCTCCCTGTCACCCTTGTCTGTCTCAACCACACACACAGTCTCCTCAACTGTGAATTCTCCTGCCTTTATCTCTTTGATGGTTCCTGTCACACCATAAGGCACCATGATCTTCTGTGTGACGACCACAGTCTCCTGAACTGTTCCTATCACATCGCCTGCCGACACCTTATCACCCACCTTGGCAGTCGGCACAAATGTCCACTTGATATCTCTCTTCAGCGATGGGACTTCAACTCCTCGCTTCAGGTTGTTACCACATATCTTCATGATATCATCCAGCGGTCTCTGGATTCCATCGTATATACTGCTTATAAGTCCCGGTCCCAGCTCAACCGACAGAGGCATTCCCGTTGACTCCACCGGTGCTCCCGGTGCAAGTCCTGATGTCTCCTCGTATACCTGAACTGATGCCTGATCTCCATGCATCTCTATGATCTCGCCGATAAGTCTGCTCTCACTTACACGCACCACGTCGTACATATTTGCATCACGCATGCCCTCTGCGATGACCAGTGGTCCGGCGACCTTCTTAATCTTTCCTGTAGCCACTTAACAGCTCACGCTCCCTTCTATACTCACTCGCTCCATAGATAATTGCGAATCCTCTTTCCGATATGATTGAGGCAGTTTAGTATATCAAAATCGAATTATACCGATTTCGCAATTACCTATATCCGCTCGTTTCACCATTATTTTCTAATCATTCTTCATTAAATAATATGTCCGAGCCTACAGCCTGCTCAACGGATTTCTTTACTCCCGCTATTCCGGCCCCTGTATTGCCAGATATCCCCGGTATGAGAATGATCGCAGGCTTCATAACCTCTCTGTATCTGTCTATCTCTTTATTGAGATCCGAAGCCAGTGCCTCGGTCATATATATGACTGCATAATTGTCCTCCGCCAGCCTTTTCAGCAACGTGACCCCATAATCCAGATTATCTACAGGGAATGTATCCAGGCCCAGAGTTGCAAATCCGTATATACTGTCATAATCGCCCATAACAGCTATCTTATACATACATCTCCCTTACCCTTTCCCTGATAGCCTCCTCCGGAAGCTGGTTCAGCTTGCATGTCAATATGATCCTGACTGTCTTTATCTCGTTGAGCCTCGCCAGAATGTACGCCACTATCGGTCCCACCGTAAATGGGTTGTACTTCTGAGGCTTTATCGTTTCTATAATACGGTTGTCACACCATCTCTCAAATGCCGATGCCGACTCAGAAAGTGCCTCTGCCCCACCAGCGTATGCTGTATCTGCAAGGTATCTCTCTATCTCCTCCATGCCAGCCACCGCAGCCGTCGCCAGCCTGTCAATATCCAGAGTATTGCACTCCGCCATGGCTCTCTTCATAAAATCCTTGTTTTTACCTGTCTTCATGGATCTCACCGCTATCTTGATATCTGCAACAGCCACCGTCGTCTCTGCATAATCCCTGAGCAGGCTGTCATCTGCCTTCTTTGCAGCCTGCATGATTGCCAGCAGTGTTCCTCGGTCTATCACAGCATCGCACATCTGTCCATCTCCAGCCTGTGCCATACAGTCCCAAGCCTCCCTCGCGCAGTCTCTCATGTGTTCTGGGAGTCTGTCCCACGCCTTGTCACTTACGATGGACAGCATCTTCTGACCGTCTATCTCGGCATTGTCGAAGAACACATGGGCAGGAGTCTCCCCGGCAACCACAGTCTTGATCGCCGCCTTGAGGTTGTGATACAGATCTGGAAGTCTTATGACATCGAACACGGACATATCATCCACCATCTCAGCCACAGCAGCCCACGTCTTGTCAGTCTCCGCCCTAAGTATGTCATTTTCATCCATACTGGCTTTATCACTATCGCCCCAGCCCTTCTCTATGATGAACTGAACCGCCTTCTTGTAGGAATCCGTGGCCACGAGCTGTTCTATGACTGCCTGACTCATAAGCGTCATCTCAAGTGCCCTGATCCTGGCAACTGCATATATATATTTGTCTGCCATCTGCCTACCTCCAGCTATCTGTTATCAACAAATAATAATTCATTTACCTTGTCTGCCAAATGTTCTCTGTTCGCGTCCAGCATTGCTCTGAATGAACAGTTTTCCTCGATTCCTCCGTAGATCAGGATAAATCCTCCATCTATATCACAGTTCCCATTGGACACCTTAAGGCTTCCTCCATGAGCTGCAGCTATCTGCTCTATCTGCTTCTCAGTCTGTGGTGTAAGTCGTTTTCTGTCTTTCCCGGAGAAACATATCTCTCCGCTTTTCGGCTGTACCGACTTCTCCAGACATTTGACGATCACCTGGAAATACTCCTCATCTGGGAGCGCCACCATTGCGTCATATGCCTTATCCAGCATATTCCCAATTATTGACTGCTTTGCCGCAAGTATCGCCTGTCTCTTCTTAAGTTCTGATGAGGACTTTGCCCTGAATGATCCGGACTTTTCTGCCTGGGCAACCTTCTCTCTGGTCTCCTCATTCATCTTATCCACAGTCTTTTTGGCATTTGCAATGATGGAATCCGCGTTTCTGGCAGCCTGAGCTTTGATCTCTTCAGCTTCCTTCTGCGCTTCCTGAAGGATCTGTTCTACGATTGTTTCCAATCCCGTCATAAAGTACATCCTCCTTACAAAAAGTTATAATTTGATTCCATTTACCGCAAGAATTGATACCAGAAGTGCAAGGATCGCATATGTCTCAACCATGGCTGGGAAAAGCATCGCCTTACCAAACTGATCAGGCTTCTTTACAACTATTCCAACTGCTGCAACTGCTGTCTTGCCCTGGTGCATTGCTGATACAAGACCAACTACCGCTATTGGAAGACATGCTGCAAGCATCATAAGTCCCTGTGCTACTGTGAGCTCCTTCGGTGTTCCTGAAAGGATTCCTATGTTGGACAATGCTATGAATCCAACAAGAAGTCCATAGATACCCTGTGTACCCGGAAGAAGCTGGATGATAAGAACTTTTGCGAATTTGCTTGGATCCTCACTTACTACACCTGCTGCCGCCTGACCAGCAACTCCTACTCCATATGCAGATCCCATGCCTGCAAGAATTACTGCAAGCGCAGCTCCCACTAATGCCAAAACCGTTCCCATTGTCATAATATTTTCTCCTCCTAAAATTGGTTTCTTATTTCTGTGTTTCTGTACCACTTACTATATCAACGTACTTCGTATTCTCCCTGAACGGCCTGAATGGATTGCCGCCGCCCTCGTAGAATTTGCCGAAGAACTCTACATACTGGAGACGGCATGTGTGCACGTATGCTCCCAGCATGTTGATCGCAAGGTTGAACAGATGTCCTACTATAAATACGATGATGAACACTATGGCTCCGAATATTCCATCGCCAGCCATGCTTCCCATCTGGTTTATTACCTGTGCTATAACTCCTGTTGCAAGTCCCAGTGCAAGAAGTCTGGAGTACGACAGCAGATCTGACAGCCAGCCTGTCAGGTTGTATATGTCATACAGTCCAAGTGCAAGTCTGAGCACCGGATTCTTGTGGTTTCTTCCCGACATGAGCACGATGATCGCAGCTCCCGCAATCGCCAGTCCGTAGCTTGTATTCTTAAGCCAGCCAGGGAAATTGAACTGCATCTGTGCTATAGATGCGAACAGCTCCGTCGGCATGAGCATCAGCACAAGTCCTGTGATGAGCATGAACCACGACAGCACGTCACATATGAATGATTTCGCATCTCCCTTCTTCAGACACATATATCCCTTGAGTGCCAGTCCGCCGAACAAATGTATAAGTCCGAACAGCAAAGAGAATAACAAAAGCTTCATCGGGTCATCCAGCGGTGCAAACCATACCGGCTTGAACGTCACCTCGTGGTGGAAAAACGTCCTCGATACCACCGTTATCAAGTCTCCGAAAAAACCGCCAAATAATATTCCCCATATCAGTGTGGATATACCACAGTACATGAACAGACGCAGGGACTTTTGAAGTCCGTTCTCCATCTTCGGGAATTTCCTGATCAAAATAAAACATGCCAGGAATATGATGAGTCCATACGCCGCATCGGACAACATGAGTCCGAACAGGAATATATAGAATATCGCCATCGGTGTGGTTGGATCCATTTCCCGGAAGTCCAAATGACTCCAGTACGCCCTCCGCCGATGCGAACATCTTCGGATTCTGAAGCTGTATAGGTGCCGCTTCATCCTCCGGAACATCATATACATCAGCCATCAGGCTGAAATTCTCATTGAGTACAGCCACTACCCTGTCTGCATCTCTCTCCAGCACATATCCCGATATGACAAATGTGCTCTTTGACTGGAGAAGGCTTCCAAGGACCTTATATTTATCCGCCCTTATGCGGTAATAGTCAGCCAGAAGTCTCAGCTTGTCTCTGTCATCAGCCATGGATACTAGTTCATTCTTCTTGTCCTCTATCCACTGTTCGAACTCCCTTATATCCGCCCTGTACTTATCCGTCTTCTGTTCAGGTGTTCTTTTGGAGAAATACGAAATTCTTGTAAATCCATGGGATCTCAATATCTCCTCCACCCTCTGTGATACAGTTTTAATGGCTATTGCCACCATACAAGTCTGGTCCTTATCAGATCCTACAACAGTGACTGTGTATCCCGCTATCTCCGGTTCCGCAGAGCTTATATACCCCTGAATATCCGTCTCCGTGAGCCCCGGTGGCATAGTTCCGATCATCACATCCGTCTTCTCGGTCCCTGTGGTATTGATCGGTATGTCCATATTCAGCCACGGCGCCAATCCGTCTATAGCCACCTGACATTTGACTATTCCCGCCTCACAGCCGGCTATGTCCTTGCTGATCTCCTGGATCTTTTTAACCTTACGGTTATAATCCCATCTTCCAGCTATGATCTCCTGAATGTCAGCCTCTGACGCCTCCTGCCGTCCTTCCAGGCTGGCAAATATGGATTTCTCCTCCGGAGCATATTTATCAATTATCTGTAAGGCTTCATCTGTATTCTGTACTCTCTTCTCGTACTTTGCTCTCTGGCTTGTGGTACTCATCTTCCTGAAGTCATCAGTCTCTTCGTTATCAGTCTGTATCTCAACCATTCCCAGCGACTGGAGCTTCTCAAGAATTGCTTTTCTGTCCCTCTTCATGGCACAGATCTCAATCTTCTTCATAGGAAGTACCGCCATACATTTACCCCCTTTCTTAAAATGCCTGCAGGACTTTTCATCCCACCAGCTCTGCGATGATCATGGAAGTAACCTCGCCTTCCATGGACGCTGCACGTTCCCTGAGATGTGCGATCTCAGCGGTGGCAATATCCATCGCCTTCACCGTGAGCTTCTCCTCCTCAGATCTGCCGGCTCCCTCGGCACTCTTCATGCTTTCTCTCGAAGCTGATCCTGCGGCCGCGATCATATCCGCAGCCTCCTTCTTTGCAGCAGCTACTGTATAGTCGGCTTCTTCCTTGGCCTTGCGAATGATCTCGTTAGCTTCAGACTCTGCATCGGTTATCTTCTTCATAGTCTCCTGCAGCATAACATTCCTCCCTTATAAAAATTTATGAGCAGACTCAATTCCATAAACACTTCATCAAAGCATCACTTTAGATTATTATGTCAAAACTCAAGTAATATTATTTTATAATGAGTTGGCTATATTGTAAATAAACATTTTGTAAAGTTTGTACAACCCCCTTGATATTTTTTTATTGTTAATGTACAATGTGACTATGTTGATAATACTTATGTTTATCCATTAATCATTTTTCTTCCTTTTAACGCGGTTATATGTCGAACAAATGATGCAGTTTGACGAAAACCGTATAAAAAAAGATCCCATGACAGTCTTGACCATACTGTCATGGGATTCTTTTTTGAGTATGAACGGGGTCCCCCTTACGGCATAACTTATTATACTACTCAATCATTCCGATTCTTCTTACGTGACGCTCATCATTTGAGAATGGTGTGTCGAGGAATATGTCGACTATCTTAAGTGCAAGTCCAGGTCCTATGACTCTGGCACCCATAGCCAGCATATTTGCATCGTTGTGCTCTCTTGTCGCCTGTGCCGAGAAGCAGTCGTGGCAGAGTGCAGCTCTGATTCCCTTTATCTTATTCGCTGAGATCGATATTCCTATTCCTGTTCCGCAGATGATGATTCCCTTATCACACTCACCTGAGGCTACTGCCTTTGCTGCTGCCTGTCCATATACCGGGTAGTCAACTGACTCTGTGCTGTAACAGCCAAAGTTCTTGTACTCAAGGCCTCTCTCCTCAAGATGCTTTATAACCTCCTGCATAAGCTCATATCCGCCGTGGTCACATCCAAGTGCTATCATGTTCTGATTCTCCTTTTTATATAATATTTTTTTCGAAATTAACTAACAGCTTATTATCCTGTGTCCTGCAGCCTTGATGAGACGGTTCATGATGGCGTAGCCCATGTCCCCCTCCTCAAATGACTCGCTGTATATATACTGTGCACCTATGTCATCACAGGTTCTGAGCAGACTGTACAGTCCGGCAGACACAGTTATCTCGTTCTTCTTGCTTCCGGCATCGTATACGTTCTCGCATACTCCGTCATCATAAAGACTGACATTGTCAGTGTCACACAGTACCGCAGTCTTGTATCCCTGCGCCTTTTTCTCCGCAACAAGACTTCTTATCTTCTCAGCCGCAGCCAGTCTATCGCCCTCTACTATGCTGAGTTCTCCCTTTGGAGCATAGTGTGTGTACTTCATCCCCGGAGCCTTAGGTCTCAGAGCATTGTTCACACCTGTTATCGCCGGATCTATAGTCACATCGCCAACGATATCCCTTATCATCTCCGGAGTGATATAGTCGGTCTGTCTCCGGTCATGTCCACTATCGTCGACTCTATACCGATTCCGACTGCCCCGCCGTCGATGATCATATCTATCCTGCCGTCCATATCCTGCTGCACATGCTGCGCAGTGGTCGGGGATGGTCGTCCAGACAGATTGGCACTTGGAGCTGCGATATACACTCCCGAATCCTTTATGAGCCTCATGGCAACCGGATGCGATGGCATCCTGATGGCAACCGTATCAAGTCCGCCAGTGGTCGTGTGCGGAACGACCTCTTTCTTGTTGAGTATGATGGTGAGTGGTCCCGGCCAGAATGCTTCCATGAGCTTCTTCGTGTCGTCACTTACTGTCTCCGCCAGTTCATACACGCTTGATGTCTCTGCTATATGGACTATGAGCGGATTGTCCGATGGCCGGCCCTTTGCCGCATATATCCGATGTGACGCATCCGGATTCAGCGCGTCTCCTCCAAGGCCATACACTGTCTCTGTCGGAAATGCTACAAGACCACCTCTCTTAAGTATCTCCGCCGCCTGCTCATACATGCGGTCGTCATCCACTCCTGCTTTTGCAATTATAGTGTTCATCACTTTACCTTCTTCTATAATAAATTGTTATCGCTTCTATATTATTGCATATACGCCCATATTTTAGCCCAGCACCGCATGTGTGTCAAATGTTTAGGCTATATTTGGGTAACATATATCATATAACGTCCGCCGCCGTCATATAAAATAGTAATTACACTTCCCGGGTATCACCGATGCGTACTTCCACCAAATTATACATACTTGTATTTGCCATAATATTTGCAGTAATACTTCCTCCAATCCTCTGCTACATATTTATAGTCCGTCCCGCAGACCATACAGCCGGGCAGGATACTTCCACCAATACAGGAAATGGGCGCGCATCCACCGAAGGTTTGGGCACCACAGATGCGGCAAAATCATTTACGATCCTCATCGATCCGGGACACGGCGGATTTGACCCGGGTAAGGTCAGCCCGGATGGGATCATGGAAAAGGATATAAATCTGGCCATCGCCTCAAAACTGGCATCGGCACTTACGGATCAGGGATTTTCCGTGTATCTGACCAGAGACTCCGACAAGTCCCTGAACAGTGAAAATGCATCCAGCAAGAAGACTTCAGATCTGAAAGCCCGCACCAACCTCGCCACAAATGTAAACGCTGATCTCTACATCAGCATCCACCAGAACAGCTATTCAGCCGAGTATGTCCACGGAGCGCAGGTATTTTATTACTCCACTTCCTCCGGTGGTAAAGCCTTGGCGGAGTGCATCCAGGAGCATCTCATCTCCGAAGCCGATCCATCCAACACACGGGCGGCAAAGGGCAATTCCGAATACCTTGTTTTGCGGGAAAGTCCATGCACCGCCGTCATCGTTGAGTGCGGCTTTCTGAGCAACACAAAGGAATGTTCCGATCTGTGCAATGATGAATACCAGACCGCCCTAGCAAACGCCATCTGCAATGCAGTCTGTACATGGCATGAACAGCACGCCAAATAAAACCAGGAGCTCTGCTGTGACAGCGGCAGAGCCCCCCAAATAGATGTTAAGTGTAATTCTGTGCATATAATTATGTTCTATATGCTACTGCTGCCTTTTAACCCCCTATAGGCATCACCCCCAAATAGTTTATTTTTCCATCCCTGCCATGCAATGTAAAGACAGATGTGTTGTGATGTATTATTCTCCTTTTATGTGCCATGTGTCAGTTATGGAAATGTGTGAGCACTGTCATATCACTATCTCTGGGAATTGTATCTGAGACGATAAGAATCAGACAGAATTTGTAGAAAAATAAAGAAATGAGCTCATCTAAATATCCTGAGCACGTCCCGCTCACAACTCCACAATAACGCATAAAAAGCCATTTTCCAACCCCATTTGAGCATATTTTATGAAATTTTCATAAAAGTATACATAACGTAGAATTAGGGATATTTTTTCACGGAAAATTCCAATATTTTCTCCATATATCCTATTTACTTGCTTGACAAATGTGGTAAACTATAATACACATTTTAATACCATTAAATTATTGAAGGGGGTCGATTCTATGAAGATTGAACGTCTAAGTGAAAATCAGATAAGATGCACACTCAACAAAGCCGATCTCACCGAAAAGCAGCTCAAGATCTCCGAGCTTGCCTATGGCACACCGAAGGCAAAAGAGCTCTTCAAGGATATGATGCAGCAGGCATCTGTAGAATTAGGCTTTGAGGCTGACGACACTCCACTTATGATCGAAGCCATACCGGTATCACCAGATTGTCTCATACTCATTGTGACAAAGGTTGAAGATCCGGAAGAACTGGATACCCGCTTTTCCAGATTCTCAAAGACCAGCGAATATGGATGATTGATGACGATGACGAATACATGGATGATGATGACATAGATGACGATCTTGACGACAACGATGAGTCCAGGGATAACAACGGAACCATCGCAAGACTTGAGATCAGTGGATCCGGTTCCGTTCCACAGGGCGTAAGAGAGGCACTTGAGGGCATTTTCAACACCATATCCGGACTTGCCGGAACCGCAGGAGATTTTGCCGCTGCGGCAAATGGCAGCAATGCATCATCTGATGACAGCACCACAGGCACTGCCGCCAGTACAACAGGCAGCACAAAGGAATCAGGTTCAGCAAGGGAGAGCATGTGCTCACTGTACATCTTTGACTCAC
>OHEP01001895.1_pt1 | contig 10039 bp, 7 predicted proteins | sample 1567271 | NCBI WGS metagenome assembly OHEP01 (sample SAMEA3879577, study PRJEB24766) | human gut metagenome | biome: human-associated habitat; feature: feces | place: USA | collected 1985/1987
ACCGCGGTGTTTTCCGGAATCCCGCCCGCAGCGGCTGCCGCATTCAGGAATATATCGGGCTTGTCCTTGCCGCCGTAGCCTTCGCAGGTCAGCAGCGCGGAGAAATACCCGAGCACCCCGAGACGCTCTAATGCGGCGCGCGCAAGGCGCTCATCTCCGGCAGTGGCTGCGGAAATACCCACTCCGCGCCGCGAGAGCAGCCCGAGAAGCTCCTGCGCGCCGGGTTTCAGCGGGCATTCGGTGAGGTAGAATTCTTCGATTCCGCGCAGGATATCCCGGAGTATCTCGTCGGGAGGCTCCGGCAGGGAATAGGCGGATTTCAGATACGCGCTGCCGTCGGGCAGGGCCATGCAGCGGAGCTTCTCGTCAAGCCCCGGCTCGGGAGTTATCCCGCGCCCGGCGAGGTAGCGCTCGCCAAGACCTTCCCATGCGGCGGTAGAATCAAGGAGAGTTCCGTCGAGGTCGAAGATAATTGCTTTTTTCATGTTGGTTCTCCTTTGATTTTTATAGTACTATTATAATTGCTTGCCGGAGATTTGTCAACGTTTTGCTTTGGTACTTGCATTTTTTTTCAAACTGTGATATACTAAAAATGATAATGCGGTTTTTTGCCCGTCTGTGGTTAACCGCGGTAAACAGGAGATGCATAAATGCCAAAGGAAAACAACTACAACGACCTCGTAGCGCTGAAGGGGCCTGACCAGGTGCGTCTGCGCCCGGGCGTAATTTTCGGCTCGGACAGCGTCGACGGCTGCCGCCACTCGGTGTTCGAGATTATTTCGAACTCCATCGACGAAGCGCGTGAGGGCTACGGAAAGCGCATTATAATCACGCTTCACGAGGATAAGTCTATAACTGTCGAGGACTTCGGAAGAGGTATCCCGATAGATTTCAACAAGTCAGAGGATAAATACAACTGGGAGCTTGCATTCTGCACGCTGTACGCGGGAAGCAAGTACAACAACAACTCCGGCGGAAACTACTCCTTCGCGCTGGGTCTGAACGGTCTGGGTCTGTGCGCTACGCAGTTCTCCAGCGAATACATGGAGGTCGAGAGCCGCCGCGGTCAGTGGAACTACTCGCTGCGGTTCGAAAAAGGCTTCAACGTGACCCAGGACGAGCGCGGATTCAAGAAGTCCCGCGGCAACGGCACCACCGGCACAAAGATACACTGGAAGCCCGACCTTGAAGTATTCACAGATATCGACATCGGCGCGGACTACCTCGCGGATATCCTCCGCAGGCAGGCTGTAGTCAACGACGGCGTGGAACTCGTGCTGAAAAACGAGCACGAGGACGGCACCTTCACCGAGCAGATATTCTGCTATGAAAACGGAATCAGCGACTACCTGCTTGAGCTGGTCGGCGACAAATCGATGACAACTCCGCAGCACTGGACCGCCGAGCGCCAGGGCCGCGACCGCGAGGACAAGGACGAATACAAGCTGAAACTGAACGTCGCGTTCACGTTCAGCAAGGAAGTGCAGTTCATCGAGCACTACCACAACTCAAGCTGGCTGGAGCACGGCGGAAGCCCGCAGAAGGCGCTCCAGAAGGCGTTCCTGTCGCAGATAGACGGGTACCTCAAAAACGGAAACAAGTACAACAAGGGCGAAAAGAGCATAAAGTGGGAGGACATCGAGGACTGCCTGGTGTTCATCTCGAACAACTTCTCGACTCAGGCGAGCTACGAAAACCAGACCAAGAAAGCCGTCACCAACGAGTTCATAACCGAAGCCATGACCGAATGGCTCAAGCATCAGCTCGAGGTATACTTCCTTGAGAACCCGGACGAAGCCGTGAAGATAGGCACCCAGGTGCTGATAAACAAGCGCTCCCGCGAGAACGCCGACAAAGTGCGTCAGAGCACGCTGCAGAAGCTCACCGGCACGCTCGACCTCACCAACCGTATCGACAAGTTCGTGGACTGCCGCAGCAAGGACGTTTCCCGCCGCGAGGTCTACATCGTGGAGGGTGATTCGGCGCTGGGCTCGGTAAAGCTCGCCAGGGACGCAGAGTTCCAGGCGGTGATACCGGTTCGCGGTAAGATACTGAACTGCCTCAAGGCAAGCTACGACAAGATATTCAAGAGCGAGATAATAACGAATCTGATAAAGGTTCTGGGCTGCGGCGTGGAGGTCAAGACCAAGGCGAACAAGCAGATATCCACGTTTAACCTCGACAACCTGCGCTGGAACAAAATCGTGATATGCACCGATGCCGACGAGGACGGATTCCAGATACGCACGCTGATACTCACGATGATACAGGAGCTTTGCCCCACCCTTATCGAGAAGGGCTACGTCTACATCGCGGAATCCCCGCTGTACGAGATAAACACGAAGGACCGCACCTACTTTGCCTACACCGAGCCGGAAAAAACCAAGATACTCGGCATGATAGGCGACGCGAAGTACACCATACAGCGAAGCAAAGGTCTTGGTGAGAACGACCCCGACATGATGAGCCTCACCACCATGAACCCCGACACCCGCCGCCTTATAAAGGTCAACCCCACCGATTTGGAGGCTACCCGCGAGATGTTCGACGTTCTCCTCGGCAACGACCTTGAAGGGCGCAAGCGGTTCATAAAGGAAAACGGCAGCAGGTACCTTGCCGCCGCTGATATCAGTTAATTCCACGATAAAGGAAGATAGATTTGAAGAAAAACACTCCAAAGAAGCAGCCCAGGAAGTTAAGCTCCCCCATAGCCGGGGCTTACATCGAGGGCAGCGGAATAGTCGAGCAGAAGGACATCGTGAGCACCCTTGAGGAGAACTACATGCCCTATGCGATGAGCGTTATCGTCAGCCGTGCGCTGCCGGAGATAGACGGCTTCAAGCCATCTCACCGCAAGCTGCTCTATACGATGTACAAGATGGGTCTGCTGACCGGAAACCGCACCAAGTCCGCGAACATAGTCGGTCAGACCATGCGGCTCAATCCCCACGGCGACGCCGCCATCTACGAAACGATGGTAAGACTCGCGCGCGGAAACGAAGCGCTTCTCCACCCATATGTTGACAGCAAGGGCAACTTCGGCAAGGCGTACTCCCGCGATATGGCGTATGCGGCTTCGCGATACACCGAAGCGAAGCTCGAGCCGATAAGCGCCGAGCTTTTCGCCGAGATAGACAAGGAAGCCGTAGATATGGCACCGAACTACGACAACACCATGCTGGAGCCGAGCCTTTTCCCGGTGAGATACCCCGCGGTGCTGGTCAACAGCAACTTCGGACTTGCCGTATCAATGGCGAGCAACATCTGCTCGTTCAACCTCAGCGAGATTTGCGAAACCACTATAGCCCTCATGAAGGACCCGGAGCACGACGCCCTTTCCACGCTGAAAGGCCCGGATTTCCCGGGCGGCGGCTACATCGTCTACGACGAGGCGGAGATGAACAAGATATACCGCACCGGACTTGGCGCGGTGAAAGTACGCGCCGTGTACAGCTACGACCCGGACGCGCGCTGTATCGAGGTCACTCAGATACCGCCCTCGACCACCATCGAGGCTATAATCGACAAGGTGGTCGACCTCGTTAAGGAAGGCAAGCTGAAGGAAATTTCCGATGTCCGCGACGAAACCGACCTTTCCGGTCTGCGGCTGGCGTTCGACCTCAAGAAGGGTCAGGACCCCGACGCGGTTATGAACAAGCTGTTCAGGCTGACTCCGTTACAGGATAACTTCAACTGCAACTTCAACGTGCTGATAAACGGAACTCCCCGCGTAATGGGCGTTTACGAGATACTGAACGAGTGGACGGCATTCCGCCGGAACTGCGTAAAGCGCCGCGTAGCCTTCGACCTGAAAAAGAAGAAGGAAAAGCTCCACCTGCTCAACGGTCTCAAGAAGATACTGCTCGACATTGACTATGCGATAAAGCTTATCCGCGAGACCGACGAGGAATCCGAGGTAGTTCCCAACCTGATGATAGGGTTCGGCATCGACGAGGTGCAGGCGGAGTACGTTGCTGAAATCAAGCTGCGCCACATCAACCGCGAGTATATCCTCAAGCGCACCCAGGAGACCGCCGACCTTGAAAAGGAGATCGCCGACATGGAGGATATCCTCGGAAACGAAAACCGCGTCAACAAGCTGATAATCGACGAGCTGCGGGAGATCTCCAAGAAATACGGTCAGCCCCGCCGCACGATGTTCCTCTACGACGTGGAGGAATCTGCGGATATCGCGGAGGAGCCGGTGAAGCTGGGTCCTGTGAACATCTTCCTGACCCGGGAGGGGTACTTCAAGAAGATAACGCCGCAGTCCCTGAGGATGAGCAATCAGCACAAGCTCAAGGAAAACGACGAGATAATCTGGTCCGGCGAGGTCAACGGCGGCGCGGAGCTGCTGTTCTTCACCGACAGGCACCAGGTCTACAAGACCCGCTGCACCGATTTCGACGAGACCAAGGCGAGCGTAATGGGCGACTATATCCCCGCGAAGCTCGGATTTGACGACGGCGAGAGCATAATCTTCATGGCGGTGACGGAGGACTACAGCGAAACGCTCATAACATTCTACAGGAATGGCAAGTGCGCGAAGGTACCGCTGTCAAGCTACGAAACCAAGACCAAGCGCCGCAAGCTCTCCGGCGCGTACTCCGACCTTTCGGAGCTTGTCGGAATGTTCCTGATAAAGCAGGATTCGGATTTCGTGCTGCGCTCGACCGCCGGAAAGGCGCTGGCGTTCAACACCGCGCTGGTGCTTCCGAAGGCAGCGCGCGACACCCAAGGCGTACAGGTAATGCGCCTTACAAAGGCGGAGCTTGCTGGGGCTTATCCCGCGGAACAGAGCGGCGTTAAGGACATCGAGTCGCTGCGCATAAAGTCGATACCCTCTGCGGGAACGGCTACTGACGAGGACATAACTCAGCTCACGCTGATGTAAGGGGCACCTCTAAAAACCTCCTTCACGGCAGATTTCTATGATTTATATCATCTGCGTCGTTGTCAAACCTTGAAATACAGATAGTATTGCTGCGGTTTGACGCCTAGCATCTGATATAAGTCATGTACGAAATCTGCTCGTGTCCCGGTTTTTAGAGCTGCCCATAATAGGAGGACATAAAATGCTTACAGATATTGAGATCGCTCAGCAGGCGAAGATGAAGAAAATCGGCGAGATAGCCGCGAACCTCGGCATTGAGGAGGACGAAGTAGAGCAGTACGGCCACTACAAGGCAAAGCTGAACCAGAACCTGTTCAACCGCCTCGCAGACAAGCCCGACGGAAAGCTGATACTCGTTACCGCGATCAATCCTACTCCGGCGGGCGAGGGCAAGACCACCACTTCGGTAGGTCTCTGCGAAGCCATGAACAAGATCGGCAGAAAGGCTATCCTGGCTCTGCGTGAGCCGTCCCTCGGTCCGGTGTTCGGAATCAAGGGCGGCGCCGCAGGCGGCGGATACGCTCAGGTCGTTCCCATGGAGGACATCAACCTGCACTTCACCGGAGATATGCACGCCATCACAGCGGCTAACAACCTCCTCGCGGCTCTTATGGATAACCATATCCAGCAGGGCAACGCGCTGGGTATCGACGTCCGCAGGATACTTTTCAAGCGCTGCCTCGACATGAACGACAGAGCCCTCCGCAACATCGTTATCGGCATGGGCGGCAAGGTCAACGGTATCCCGCGTGAGGATCACTTCCACATCACCGTTGCAAGCGAGATCATGGCTATCCTCTGCCTCGCTTCCGACCTTGAAGATCTCAAGAAGCGCCTAGGAAATATCCTAGTTGCCTACACCTACTCCGGCGAGCCGGTTTACGCCCGCGACCTCAAGGCTGTCGGCGCCATGACCGCGCTCCTCAAGGACGCCATCAACCCGAACCTCGTGCAGACTCTCGAGGGCAACCCCGCGCTTATCCACGGCGGCCCGTTCGCTAATATCGCGCACGGCTGCAACTCCGTAAGAGCCACCAAGCTTGCGCTCAAGCTCGCTGACTACACCATCACCGAAGCAGGATTCGGCTCAGACCTCGGCGCTGAGAAGTTCTTCGACATAAAGTGCCGCTGCGCCAGATTAAAGCCTGACTGCACCGTGCTCGTAGCGACTATCCGCGCGCTGAAGTACAACGGCGGCGTTGCAAAGCCCGACCTCACAAAGGAAAACGTTGAAGCACTCGAAAAGGGTATCGTGAACCTCGGCGTTCACATCGACAACCTCAAGAAGTTCGGCGTGCCCGTCGTAGTTGCGATAAACCACTTCTACACCGACACCGAAGCTGAGATCGCAGTCGTTAAGAAGTACTGCGAGGATCACGGCGCAAAGGTGGCGTTCTCAGATGTGTTCCTCAAGGGCGGCGACGGCGGAATCGAGCTTGCGAACGCAGTCGTTGAGACCATTGAGAGCACCAGGAGCGAATACAAGCCCCTCTACGACGAGAAGCTGTCCATCAAGGAAAAGCTTGACGTCATCGCAAAGGAGATCTACCGCGCAGACGGCGTTAACTACACCGCAAAGGCCGACAAGGCAATAAAGGAGATTGAGAGCCTCGGTCTTGACAGAGTTCCGGTCTGCGTTGCAAAGACGCAGTATTCCCTGTCCGACGACCCGACAAAGCTCGGCAGGCCGGAGCATTTCACAATCAATGTCAGCGACGTGAGAGCGTCTGCGGGCGCAGGCTTCGTGGTAGTCTACACCGGCGACGTTATGACAATGCCGGGACTTCCGAAGGTTCCCGCCGCAGACAACATCGACGTTGACGCAGACGGAAGGATCACCGGTCTGTTCTGATGGAAGAATATGTTGAATACATCTCCCGCAGCCCGGAGGACACCGCGCGTATTTCCGCGGAAATAGCCACGCAGCTCCGGGCGGGAGACATCATACTTTACGAGGGCGACATGGGCGCGGGAAAGACCACCTTCACAAAGGGTCTTGCCGCTGCTCTGGGTATCACCGACCCCGTAACCAGTCCGACCTTCGCGCTGGTCAACGAATACACCGAAGGACGGCTGCCGCTGTTCCACTTCGATCTGTACCGTATCGACAGCTACGACGACCTCTACGCTATAGGTTTCCTCGACTACCTCGATCGCGGAGGAATCATCGCGGCGGAGTGGAGCGAGAACATCGAAGGTCTGGAGCAGGAGCTTGCCGGAGACAGCTCCCGCACCATAATGAAGATACGCATTGAAAAGACCGGCGAGAACGAGCGCCGCATAAAGGTACGCGGACATATTGTCTGCCCGCTGTGCGGAAGCAATGAGATCTCCAGGGCTGTGGTGAAGCAGACCGGTGATACGGTGCGTATCTGCGAGGGCTGCGGCGCGCTGTGGACGGAGCCGCGCATTTCCGCCGACAACAGCACAACTTTCGCGCACTATATGGAAAGCCGCGGGCTGAAGCCCTACTGGAACGAGCTTGAGGGAAAGCAGTACCTTTAAGCGGCTGAAAGGGAGTGACTACATGATATTAGGCATAGACAGCTCCGCGATATCGGCGGGCTGCGCGCTGATGGACAGCGACGGCAGGATAATCGCCGAACAGTTCCTGAATACAAAGCACACGCATTCCCAGACGCTGCTCCCGATGGTGGAAAGCATGCTGAAATGCGCGGGCGTGAAGGTATCCGACCTCGACGCCGCCGCTGTAACAGTGGGTCCGGGGTCGTTCACGGGACTTCGTATCGGGGTTTCCACCGTTAAGGGAATGTGCTACGGCGCAGGGAAAAAGTGCGTGGGTATCTCCTCGCTGGAAGCGATAGCGTACAATTTCACCGGAACTGACGGCACTATCGTCTGCTGCATGGACGCCCGCTGCGGGCAGGTCTACAACGCGATATTCCGCAGCGAAGGCGGAATCATCACACGTCAGTGCGCCGACCGTGCGGTACGTCTTGAGGAGCTTGCGCAGGAGCTTTCCGGCATGTCCGGCAGGATAATACTCGCAGGCGACGGCGCAGAGCTTGCGCATAAGTACACCGGGGAAAAATATGAGCTTGCTCCCTATATTCTGCGCTACCAGCGCGGAAGCGGCGTGTGCTACGCAGCGCAGGGCAAGGAGCTGATCGACCCGGCGGCGCTCATGCCGAGCTACCTCAGGCTCCCGCAGGCGGAGCGCGAGCGCCTGGCGCGCGAAGGCAAACCGGTAACGGAGTAAATCATGGTATCCATGGTATCGCTTCGCGATGGATTAAAAAATATGCAAGCCGCAATGCGGCTGTATAAATACCATACGGTCGTTTCATAAATGAAAGAGAGGTAATTAATATGGTAAATCTGGTCAAGGGTCAGAAAGTGGAACTTACAAAGAGCAACCCCGGGCTGACGAAGATAAACGCGGGTCTCGGCTGGGACGTCAACGCGTTCGACAGCGGCTCTCAGTTCGACCTCGACACCGAGGTGTTCCTGCTCGGAGACAACGGCAAGGTAACGTCCGACGGCGACTTCGTGTTCTACGGAAACACCGTGCATGCTTCCGGCTCAGTTGAGCATACCGGCGACAACCGCGACGGTGTGGGCGACGGTGACGATGAAACAATAAAGATCGACCTCAGCAAGGTTCCGCAGAATATCTCCCGCATTACGTTCGCCGTAACCATTTACGACGCTGCGGTGCGCAACCAGAATTTCGGTCAGGTGAACAATGCGTTCATTCGCATTTACAACCCCGATACCAACGAGGAGCTCCTCCGCTACGACCTCACCGAGGATTTCTCAATCGAAACCGCGCTGGTCATCGGCGAACTGTACCGCCACGGCGGCGAGTGGAAGTTCAACGCTGTCGGAGCCGGCTATCAGGGCGGACTTGAAGCGCTCTGCCGCGCATTCGGGGTTAACGTCTGACGAATTTGCAAATTCCTGAATAAACTTAAAAGTGGGAAAACTGGTGTTTTCCCACTTTCTTTGAGACTGTCGAAAAAGTCTATAATTTCCGCGCAGCGTACTGGTTTTCGCTTCCTTTTGCCTACAAAAGGAAGCTGGAGTGTGAGGTGTCTCCCCCGCAGGGGGAGGTGGCGCAAAGCGCCAGAGGGGCTGGTTTGGCACAACATATCACCGCCCGCTGTAAGCATGATGTTATGTTTTGCGCCAAACTAACGACAGAGCAGAGCCATCATTACTCTGCGCGCTGGTGCGCAGTTATACGTTTCAAAAGCATTAAAGTGGTGTGGGGGAAAACGAGAGTTTTCCCCCACATGCGGCATATTACCTCGGTTGAATTATCCTCCCAAACAGTCCAGTGGACTGTTTGGGAAAAAGGCGCTTGAGTGTTTAACATGCTGCTGGCAGCGGAAACTCTTATATTTCTCAGACACACTTCGTTTGTCTCCCCGGCACACACTTTGCAGCTATTTGCATATATTATATGGCAGGAATAATATTCCTGCGGCCGGAAACGGCAAAAACTGCAAGGAGATGTTCCGATGAAATATTTCATTATAAATACACGTTCGATGACCCAGGCGGAGAAAATACGGCTCTACCTGGCGGGAAACGGAATAAAGAGTACAGTTGAGCGGGTGACCGGGCGGGGCGGCTGCACGTTCGTGCTGAAGATCTTCGGCGACCGGGAGACGGTCTGCCCGCTGCTGCTGAAGATCGGCGTAAGCTGTGGTATACCTCGATAACGCCGCCACCACATTTCCCAAACCCCGCAGCGTATACCAGGCGTGGGGAAATGCGATGACAAGATACGGCGCGAATCCCGGCAGGGCTGGGCACGCGCTTTCCGCCGCGACCTCGCAGGCGGTTTTCACCAGCCGCAATAAATGCGCGGAGTTCTTCGGCGCAGAGCCTGAGAACACCGTGTTCACCCTGAACTGCACCCATGCGCTCAACCAGGCGATAAAGGGACTTTTCCGCCCCGGAGCGCACTACGTCCTGAGCGACATCGAGCACAACGCGGTAATAAGACCGGTGCACGCGCTGACCGCCCGGGGCGGGAGCTACACCCTGTTCGAGACCTCGCAGGACGCAGCGGCTACGCTCCGCAGCGCTTCGGAGGCGATACGTCCGGAGACTGCTGCGCTCATCTGCACCGCGGCGGGTAACGTGACCGGTCAGCGGCTCCCGGTGTGGGAACTC
>OHEP01001898.1_pt1 | contig 10014 bp, 10 predicted proteins | sample 1567271 | NCBI WGS metagenome assembly OHEP01 (sample SAMEA3879577, study PRJEB24766) | human gut metagenome | biome: human-associated habitat; feature: feces | place: USA | collected 1985/1987
TGAAAGTTTGCTATTTCAAGCCCGAAACTGCCCTCAATGACCTCGATGTGGAGCATTATGAAGCAAATATCCTCGGCTGCACAAGGCAGTTCCGCTATTCTCCCCACAACACCAATACCATTGACATGGTGCTGTCAGTGAACGGTATCCCCGTTGTTTCGATAGAGCTGAAAAATCAGCTCACCGGACAGGACTATCAGTGTGCCATCAGGCAGTACAAAAACGACCGCAGCAGCAAGGAGTTCTGCTTCCGCCTTGATCACCGTTTCCTTGTATACTTCGCTGTTGACCTCTATGAAGTATGGATGACAACACAGCTCAAAGACGGCAGCACCTATTTTATGCCGTTCAATCAAGGTTCAAACGGTGCAGGTGTCAGCGGCGGTGCAGGCAACCCCGACTATCCCGACGGCTATGCAACGCACTACCTCTGGGAAGAAGTATTGCAGCGTGATTCCCTCATGGATATTCTTTATAGGTTCATTTTTGAATTCTATTAAGAACCACTCATTGTCTTTGCTGACGCAAACGGCATCAACAGCACTTGGTTGATGTTCTTTTAGATTTGGGATTTCATTGCGCCGTCTTTTTTCAAACTCTTTCGTATATTCATCAAGTTTTAAGACTTCCATATTATGAGAAGTATCAGTATATACAAACACCTCGTTGCGATCATCAAAAGAAGCGTCTATCATATCCTTACGACAATTGTCAAATTGGGAAGGATCGGGCATGGAGCGTTCCACGATGTCACAAAACTTTAGAAAATAGTCATTCGTCATCTTCTTCATCAGAATCACCACTGCTAAGTTCGTCGAGCTGCATATCAGCTAAAGTAAACATTCCACTTTTTAGACTTTTTCTCATATTTTTATATACAAGGATTTGAATATGAGAATCTGAGCAGAACGGAGAAACTGGATGGTTTCCAAATTGTATATACAAAATGTCGAATCTCACAGATTTGCATAACTATCTGTCAAATAGTATTTCTTCCATATTCTTCCCATTCAAATCCTGTTCATTACGGAGTAAGGATATGTTGTGGTATTTCTTTGTGAGTTTTGGATATATTGACTCAATATATCTGATAAGGCGCTTCTCTTCCAATGTTCCAAAACTATCCTCGTAAGAGTGCCAATCGGCTTTTGAGAGGTCCATACACAGATACATATTCTCTGTTTCCAACATAGACTTACCAATTCTTTAACTGTTAAGTAATAATTTTTGTGTACGTTCACAGAGACTTCTTGTATCTGTTTCGGACGGAAAAGCTTTGTTCCTTATCCGATACCGCCTTTTGACAACAATGGTTCTATCTGATGGAGAACCTATATTGCACAAAAAAGTTTCTCTTTCTGCGTCAGATCATCCAACACTTCTTGTTTGGCATATACCAGAATATTGATTCCCGCTAAATATGAGTAACCCTTGATAAAGTTCTTAATAGACTCCAAATTGGAATAAGAATCTTTAAGATTTGAGAACTTAAAAGTATCAAAACGGTTAATCACAGCACGAATGACATGATTACCAAATTTTCCAAACATAAATGCAGGATAAGGAACAGAGATGGTATTTGATGAAGTCTCGGATTCAAATGCTAAACCGATACTCATATCTTGTTGATATGCCACCTAATCTCAAGTGAAATCATTTTATGGGATAGTTTCATTTGGAATCAGGTGGCTTCAAGTATGGTCTGATTGTTTTCCAGTCCTTATCAGACCACGAATTTGCTTCTCATCCCTTTCATTTCTTCGGAAACGGTCTTGTCCAAAACCCTCGCGTATATTTTGGTTGTCCTGATGTCTGTATGCCCGAGCATTTTCGCAACGGATTCCATTGAAACCCTGTTGGCCAGCGCGACGGTCGCGAATGTATGCCTGCCTATGTAAGTAATATTTAGAAATGCAATAAAAAACAGAATGACGAGAATTAAACGTAAAACGTTTATAATTAAGCATTTTGCAAGAATTGCAGAACAGACATACCTGCAAAAGAAAACAAAATATTGCGACGTTTCAGTTACCAGACTGTTAGCCGCCTGTTTCGGAAACAACGGCAGGTAACCGAATTTTTACCGATAGGAACAAAGCGGATTTGTATTCACTGTTTATCAATGTTTTGCATGCCAAAGGACGCTTTTCAAAGGAGTATTTTTACAACCTAAAAAAGAGCGTTATGAAAGTGGAAAAATTCAAGGTGCTGCTCTACCTGAAAAAGAGCGAGCCGGACAAGACCGGCAAAGCCCCGATCATGGGACGGATCACCCTCAACCGCACGATGGCGCAGTTCAGCTGCAAGCTCTCCTGTACCCCCGGGCTATGGAACGCGCGTGAGAGCCGATTGAATGGCAAGAGCCGGGAAGCGGTGGAGACCAATGAAAAGATAGAGAGGCTGCTGCTTGCCGTACACTCGGCCTTCAATTCCCTCATGGAAAGGAAAAAGGATTTCGATGCCGCCGCGGTCAGGGACATGTTCCAGGGTAACGCGGGCATGCAGATGACCCTGCTCAAACTTCTCGACCGGCACAACGAGGAGATGAAGACCCGTGTCGGCGTGGACCGTGCGCCGACGACAATGTCGACCTACGTGTACACCCGGCGCACTCTTGCCGAATTCATCAAAACGGAATTCAAGGTCTCGGACCTCGCCTTCGGACAGCTCAACGAGCAGTTCATCCGCGACTATCAGGATTTCATCCTTCTGGAAAAGGGATATGCCGTGGACACGCTTCGCGGCTACCTGGCCATCTTGAAAAAGATCTGCCGCATCGCCTACAAGGAGGGGCACTCGGAGAAATACCATTTCTGCCACTTCAAGCTGCCCAAGCAGAAGGAGACAACACCGAAAGCACTCAGCCGTGAGAATTTCGAGAAGCTGCGTGATCTGGAGATACCGGAAAAACGCAGGTCACATGTCATCACCCGGGACCTCTTCCTCTTCGCCTGTTACACCGGCACCGCCTATGCCGATGCGGTAAGCATCACCCGGGAGAACCTCTTCCGGGATGACGAGGGCAGCCTCTGGCTGAAATACCGGCGAAAGAAGACTGACTACCTCGGACGCGTCAAGCTGCTGCCGGAAGCACTCGCGTTGATCGAGAAGTACCGTGACGATACCCGCACTACCCTCTTCCCGCCGCAGGACTACCACACGCTCAGGGCAAACATGAAATCCCTGCGCCTGATGGCGGGGCTGAGCCAGGACCTTGTCTACCACATGGGAAGGCATTCTTTCGCCTCATTGGTCACGCTCGAGGAAGGGGTGCCGATCGAGACCATCAGCAAGATGCTGGGACACTCCAACATAAAGACCACCCAGATATACGCGCGTGTAACCCCGAAGCGACTGTTCGAGGACATGGACAGGTTCGTCGAGGCAACCCGCGATTTGAAACTTATTCTTTAATCCTTAAACAATTATTATCATGCGCAGTACATTCAAGCTCTTATTCTACATCAACCGTAACAAGGTAAAATCGGACGGCACGACCGCCGTCCTCTGCCGGATCAGCATCGACGGAAAGAAATCGGCTGTCACGACAGGCATCTATTGCAAACCCGGAGACTGGGACAGCAAGAAGTGTGAAATCAAAACAGCCAGGGAGAACAACCGCCTTGCCGCCTTCCGAAGCCGGCTGGAAGAGGCGTACGGGAACCTGCTGAGGAACCAGGGAGTGGTCACGGCCGAGCTGCTCAAGACCACCGTATCCGGTGCCAATTCCGTGCCGGAATACCTCCTGCAGGCCGGAGAGGTGGAACGCGAACGGCTCAGGGTCCGCTCCAAGGAGATCAATTCCACCTCCACCTACCGCCAGTCGAAGACCACGCAGCTTAACCTCAGGCAGTTCATCGAATCCCGTGGGATGAAGGACATCGCCTTTTCGGACATCACCGAAGAGTTCGCCGAATCGTTCAAGGTCTTTCTCAAGAAGGAGCTGGGACACAGGAACGGACACGTGAACCACTGCCTGTGCTGGCTCAACCGGCTCATCTACATCGCCGTGGACCGGGAAGTATTGCGTGCCAACCCGATAGAGGACGTGGCATACGAGAGGAAAGAAACACCTAAACTAAGGCATATCAGCCGCAGTGAACTGAAGCGGATGATGGAAACCCCGCTGCCCGACCCGATGATGGAGCTGGCGCGCAGGACGTTCATCTTCTCCTCGCTGACCGGTCTGGCCTACGCGGATACGAGGGCTCTCCATCCCCGTCACATCGGAACGACTTCGGAAGGAAGAAGGTATATCCGCATCCGCCGCGCCAAAACGGACGTGGAGGCGTTCATCCCGCTGCATCCCATAGCCGGACAGATACTGGATCTTTACAACACCACGGATGACGACAGGCCGGTATTCCCGCTGCCGGTCCGCGATGTCCTCTGGTACGAGGTACATGGAATGGGCGTGGCATTAGGCATGAAAGAGAACCTGTCCTACCACATGGCCCGGCATTCGTTCGGGACCCTGACACTGACCGCGGGTATTCCGATAGAGAGCATCGCCAGGATAATGGGCCATACGAATATCGACAGCACGCAGGTCTACGCCCAGGTCACCGACCGGAAGATATCCTCGGACATGGACCGGCTGATGGAAAGAAGAAAGCCTGCGGCCGGCAAGGAAGCCGCAGGCTAAATAAAAAAATTGCCGCCGGAATTGTATTTACGATTCCGGCGGCAATCCTTAAACTTGAATACGATATTATACCAATGCTGCGTGATAGTTCTCCTCCAACAGCTTCTCGATGTCCGACTGCCTGTACAGGATCTTCCCGCCAAGCTGGATATAGGGAATCCGTCCTTGGTCCCTGTAATCCTGCAGGCACCTGCGGCTGATCCTCAACGTTCCGGAAAGCTCCCTGTCGGTCAGGAACCGTTCCCCGTTGAAGGGAGGACGGTTGTCACGGGCAAGACGTTCCACTTTTTTCTCCATGTCGTCCAGCAGGGCAAAGAACCTGCGGACACGTTCGTTCTCCTTGTCGATAATGCCTTCCATCTCTTCCGCTCTTTAAAGGTTTCCGTTCTTCCTTCCTTCTCTCATTGCCTTCTCCTTGCGTCTGATGCCGACGTAGGCCATCAGCTTCTCCACATCCTCTGGCTTGTAATAGAACTTGCGCTGGAGGCGGGTGAATGCCAGCCGTCCGGTATCGCGGAGTGTCTGCAGGGTACGTGGCGAGATGTCAAGGCGCAGGCAGACATCCTGGCCGTCCAGTCACTCTCCGGGTTCCTTACAGCGGTTTCTCTCATACAGTCTGTCCACATGTGCGGACAGGTTCTCGGCGCGTGCCAGCATCCTCTCAAGGACACCGGCCTCGATGTAGCATATTTCCATATTTTTCAACTTGTTTAAATGTCAGTGCGAATATAAGGGAAGAAACCATGAGAGGCAAGCACGACCGGCACACTGGCAGGAATAGTCATGGATAGTCGGTTTTTGTCATATGGGAAGGAAAAAGAAAGCCGAAGCAGGTCTGGATCCACTACCCCCTTTGGGTATGTGAAAGGAACGTTGTGGTGAAAGAAAAAACTCCTTTTCACACATGGATGAGGCAATGCCGGAAGTCCGGCAATAAAAAATGTGGCTTCTCTATCCGGGTAAATGCCATGATTACAGACTTCTTCCTGTTCCTATACCATCAGGTCGGTTACCTTCAGGTTAACAACTTATCCAACCTGTGATAGATCCGGATGTGAAAAGATTACTTTGGCTGGCTATTACAATATAATAAGTAGAATCATGTCAAATCTACTGCTGCTATTGTTTGTTGATAATGGCTGGCAGTAGAACAAACTTTCGTTAAACCAATACGTTCATTCTTTATTATCAAGTTTTTAGACTACCTTTGTATTTTATTAACTCATTTACCAAACATTATGGGACTACTCAAACCGAATCAAGTTTTGAACAAAGCATATAGACAGGTTGCGATTGAAACAACAGATTTTGACTTATTCAAAAATGCCCTTCGCACATTGAGAGACAATATTGTGGATGGGCAAAGAGAACACACGCAAAAAGAACATTTACGTAATTTTCTGAGTGAAACGTTCTACAAGCCATACTACATGGCTCCCGAAGAAGATATTGATTTGGCTATCCGATTGGATAAAACTATCAAGTCCAATATAGGGTTATTGATTGAAGTAAAGAGTACCACCAACAAAGGTGAGATGATTTCTAATGACAATCTTAATCGTAAGGCTTTGCAGGAATTATTGCTATACTATCTTAAAGAACGTGTCAATAAGAAGAACAATGATATTAAATATCTCATCGCTACTAATATTCATGAATTCTTTATTTTTGATGCCCATGAGTTTGAACGCAAATTCTATCAGAACAAACAATTACGTCGTGAGTTTCAAGACTTTGTGGATGGACGCAAAACCAGTAACAAAACCGATTTCTTCTATACTGAAATTGCAACAACCTATATTGAGGAGGTGAAAGATAGCCTTGAATACACTTACTTCAACTTACAAGACTATCAACACCTGCTTGATAGAACAGACAGTAGCGCTTCACGCAAACTTATCGAACTTTATAAGATATTCAGCGATACACATCTTTTGAAGCTATCGTTCCAAAATGACAGCAATTCGCTCAACCGTGGATTCTACACTGAGCTGCTACACATTATTGGTATTGAGGAACGCAAAGAGAATAATAAAACCGTGATTGTACGCAAAGCTGTGGAACGGCGTGACGAGGCTTCATTACTAGAGAATACTATTAACCAACTGGATGCAGAAGATTGTTTGCGTCACATAAATGGTCGTTTGTATGGGAATGATTATGAGGAACGGTTATTCAATGTTGCAATGGAATTGTGTATTACTTGGATGAATCGTATCCTTTTCTTGAAACTGTTGGAGGCTCAGATGTTGAAATACCACAATGGAGATGCAATCTATAAATTTCTTTCAATAACTAAGATTCATGACTATGATGATCTCAACACACTCTTTTTCCAAGTGCTTGCACGTGACATGGGCAGCCGCACACACTCCATTATGCGTGATTTTGCTTACGTTCCCTATCTTAACAGTTCTCTTTTCGAGGTGACAGATTTGGAAAGTAAAACAATTAAGATAAACAGCCTTTCACAACGTACGGTACTTCCTGTCTTGGCGAGTAGCGTATTACGAAATAAAAAACGCAATCTACAAGTCAACGCATTACCCACCCTGCAATATTTGTTTGCTTTTCTCGACGCTTATAACTTTGCGAGCGAAGGCAGTGAAGAAGTGCAAGAAGAGGCTAAAACACTCATCAATGCTTCTGTTTTAGGGCTTATATTCGAGAAAATAAATGGTCACAAGGATGGTTCAGTATTCACTCCAGGCTTTATCACTATGTTCATGTGCCGTGAAGCAATCACCAAGACCGTGTTGCAAAAGTTTAATGGTTATTATGGCTGGAATTGTACCACCCGTATAGAACTATACAACCATATTGACAATATAGTCGAAGCTAATGAACTAATTAACAGTTTGCGACTGTGTGATCCAGCTGTTGGTTCGGGTCACTTTCTTGTGTCTGCTCTCAATGAACTGATACTCTTGAAATACGAATTGGGTATTTTGGTGGATGCTACTGGTAAACGTATTCGCAAAGCTGACTATCAGTTTGCCATTGAAAATGATGAACTGATTGTGACCGATGCCGAAGGCAACTTATTTGCTTACAACACACTCAGTGCGGAAAGTCGCCGTATGCAGGAAACTCTTTTCAAGGAGAAGCGTCAAATCATTGAGAACTGTTTATTTGGCGTTGATATTAACCCCAACTCTGTGAAGATTTGCCGCCTACGACTGTGGATTGAATTGTTGAAGAATGCTTACTATACGGCTGAAAGTAATTACACTTATTTAGAAACCTTACCAAATATCGACATTAACATCAAATGTGGAAATTCTTTGCTTCACCGATTCGCTTTGACAGACAGTATTCAGACCGTACTGCGAGAGTCTAGTATCAGCATCAGCCAATATAAGGAGGCTGTAGCTAAATATAAAAATGCCCAAAGTAAAAGCGAAAAGCAGGATTTGGAAACGCTTATCACTGAAATCAAGTCGAAACTGAGAACAGAGATTAGCCGCAGGGATGTACGATTGGTTAGGTTGAACAAACGTCGTTCTGAGTTGGCAAACCTACAAGCACCTCAACTGTTTGAACCGACAAAAAAGGAAAAGAAAGCGTCGGACAAGCGCATTGCCGATTTAAAGAAAGAAATTGCGACTTTAGAAAATATATTTGAGGAAATACGCTCCAACAAAATTTATCTTGGTGCATTCGAATGGCGTATAGAGTTTCCAGAAGTACTCGATGCCGAAGGCAACTTCTTGGGATTTGACTGTATCATTGGCAATCCACCTTACATTCAGTTACAATCTATGGGTAAGAGTGCCGATGTATTAGAATGCATGGGTTACATAACTTATGCACGCACTGGTGATATTTACTGCCTCTTCTATGAGTTGGGTATGAACCTGCTTACTCCCAATGGTTTTCTTTGCTATATCACGTCTAATAAATGGATGCGTGCAGGGTATGGTGAAGCCTTGCGAGGTTATTTCGCAAGCAAGACCAATCCTATTATGTTGGTAGATTTTGCAGGTATAAAAATATTCGATGCAATAACGGTAGAAGCAAATATTCTTTTATCTCAAAAAGCAGCAAATATTTTTAACACACAAGCTTGTTTGGTACAAGATTCGAATGGCTTGAATAATTTGAGCGATTTCGTGCAGCAACAAGGCGTGAAGTGTAACTTTGCAGATTCTATCCCATGGGTGATATTGTCTCCCATTGAACAGAGCATCAAGCAGAAGATTGAGTCTGTGGGAATACCCTTGAAGGATTGGAACATCCAAATCAACTATGGGATAAAAACTGGTTTCAATGATGCTTTTATCATTTCTACCGAAAAGCGTGATGAGATACTAGCGAATTGTCAAACAGAAGATGAACGTGTTCGGACGGCTGAACTTATACGACCGATTCTTCGTGGCAGGGATATCAAGAGATATGAATATGAATGGGCGGACTTGTGGATTATAGCCACATTTCCTTCGCGGCATTATGATATAGAAAGTTATCCTGCGGTGAAAAATTATCTTCTGTCAATTGGCATAGAGCGTTTAGAACAAACAGGAGAAACTCATATTGTTAATGGCAAAAAAATAAAAGCCCGAAAGAAAACTAGTAACGAGTGGTTTGAAACACAAGATAGCATCAGTTATTGGGAGGATTTTTCTAAGCCAAAAATTGTATGGAAAATAATCGGAAACCAAATGGCTTTTGCATATGATGCCAACAATTATGTAATGAACAATGCCTGTTATATTATGACAGGCGATCATTTGGATTATCTGTTGGCAGTATTGAATTTTCCAATAACTGAAGTAACCTTCGTGTAATCATACGAGTCTGTGATTTCCTGCGTTTACGCAGTTTGCTATAAGCAAGATAGGCACGGCGTACATCAAGATACTTGTTACGGGGACGTTGTATGTGCAAGGTCTGGCAATGTTTGCACAGATGACGATGAAGCCATACAATACCTTCCCATAAGAGTTTGGTATCAGTAGGAAAACGCAGATGACTTTCATAACAGGTGGCATCGGTCATACAGACATGAAGGTTCTCAAGATAAGGTTTCCAATGCTCGGCAAGAATGAGCTGGAGGGGCTCAACGTCAAGGCGATGCGCTAGTTCCTGACGAATTGCACTAACGATTTTAGGATTGGTTAGTGGATGAAGCGGATCAATCTGAACACCACAAAACAACTGGTAATGAATATTACCGTTTAAATGCTCAATCAGTTGTGCATCGGAAAAGTTGGTATAGGACTTCAAGACCATCAAGGCTATTTTACCTTCGGGAGAAAAATAACTTTTACGACCCAAAGCAGAGGACTTCAAATGCATTTGTCGGGCCAGTTCCGAGAAAGGAAACAGAGCATGGAGGCGACCTAATTCACTCGTTGCAAAACTTTGAC
>OHEP01001904.1_pt1 | contig 9992 bp, 7 predicted proteins | sample 1567271 | NCBI WGS metagenome assembly OHEP01 (sample SAMEA3879577, study PRJEB24766) | human gut metagenome | biome: human-associated habitat; feature: feces | place: USA | collected 1985/1987
TCGTTTTCGGCTCTGCAGATTGTAAGATATATGGTTTGAACGCTCAAAACGGAAACTTATTATGGACGGTAAAAGCCGCCGCTCCCGTATTAGGCGCGGTAACCATAGATAACGGCATTGCCTATATCGGCGCCAGCGACCATACATTCCGTGCCGTGAACATCCACACGGGAGACGTAAAGTGGAACTTCGCAGGCGTAAAAGGCTATATTGAAACCAAACCTCTGGTAGCAGACAATAAAGTGATTTTCGGCGCATGGGACAACACCCTATATGCATTGGATAAGGCAGACGGCAAGGAACTATGGAAATGGACGGGCGGACTGACCCGTATGCACTTCTCTCCAGCCACCGTATGGCCGGTAGCCACCGACGGCAAAGTATTCATTACCGACCCGCAACGCGCCATGACCGCCATAGACATCCATACGGGCAATACCGTGTGGCGCACCTTCCAGTCCATGGTGCGCGAGACCATCGGACTTTCCGAAGACGGTGAACGTATCTATAGCAAAACGATGAACGACAGCATTGTTTGCTATGCAGCTCAAGGAGATACTCCGCGGGAGTTGTGGGCAACCAATGTAGGTTTCGGTTATGAGCATGCCCCCTCCATGCAAGTGGAAAAAGAGGGGGTAATGTTTGGCAGTACCAAAGAAGGACTTATCTTCGCACTGGAAGGAAAAACAGGCAAAGTACTGTGGAAACATAAAATAGGAAATTCACTCATCAGTACCGTAGTTCCGTTGAACGGCCACGAAGTGCTGTTCACGGCAACCAGTGGAGAAGTGGGACTTCTGAGAATTAAAAATTGAGAATTAAAAATTAAAAGATATATCATGAATAAAATCAGTTGCTTTCTTCCCTACGCAGGAAAAGAACAAGTAGAAAAAACAGTGAACAGCCTACAGGCGACAGGACTTATAGAAGAAATCCGGTTAATCACGACCGATACCACTCTGGAATCGCTCCCGGGCTGCGAAATATTGTTTGTTGACATGCCCTACAGCAGTGCAACCCTCAAAGCTATTGCTAATGCAGCCAAAGGAGAATACACATTGCTTTATACCAAAGAGACTACGCTCGAAATGGGTATGTTTGCACTGGAACGTATGATACACATCCTTGAAGATTCAAGCGCCGGTATGGTATATGCCGACCACTACCAAATAGCAGACGGCAAGCAGAGCAACGCTCCGGTAATCGACTACCAATTCGGTTCCTTGAGGGATGACTTCAACTTTGGCTCCCTGCTCCTTTTCAACACCGAAAAACTAAAGGAAGCCGCCGGACACATGAAGTCTGACTACAACTTCGCCGGACTTTACGACCTGCGCTTGAAATTGAGCCAACATTCAAACTTGGTACATATCAACGAATACTTATACAGCGAGGTGGAAAACGATACCCGCAAGAGCGGCGAAAAGATTTTCGACTATGTAGACCCCAAAAACCGTGACCGCCAGATTGAGATGGAGCAGGCATGTACCGAACATCTGAAAGAAATCGGGGGATATCTGGCACCGGAGTTCAAGAAGATTGAGTTCTCTGCCGGTAACTTTGAGTATGAAGCTTCGGTCATCATTCCGGTGCGCAACCGTATCCGTACCATCCGCGATGCCATCAAGTCGGTACTGATGCAGAAGACAGACTTCAAATATAATCTTATCATCATCGACAACCACTCCACAGACGGCACAACGGAGGCCATCGACGAATTCAAGGACGACGAACGCCTCATCCATATCGTCCCCGAACGCAACGACCTCGGTATCGGCGGTTGCTGGAATGTAGGTGTACACCACCCCAAGTGTGGCAAGTTTGCCGTGCAGCTGGACAGCGATGACGTATACAAAGACGAAAATACACTCGCCATCATGGTCCGCGCCTTCTACGAGCAGAACTGCGCCATGGTAGTAGGCACCTATATGATGACGGACTTCAACATGAACATGATTGCTCCGGGCATCATCGACCACAAGGAATGGACTCCGGCAAACGGACGCAACAACGCCCTCCGCATCAACGGTCTGGGTGCCCCGCGCGCCTTCTACACCCCGGTGCTGCGCGAAGTGAAAGTTCCCAACACCAGCTATGGCGAAGACTATGCACTGGGACTGAACTTCTCCCGCCAATACCAGATAGGACGTGTGTACGACGTGGTCTACCTCTGCCGCCGTTGGGACGACAACTCCGATGCCTCACTGGACATCGTGAAAATGAACGGACACAACCTCTACAAAGACCGCATCCGTACCTGGGAACTTCAGGCACGCATAGCGATGAACAAAAACAAGTGATATGAATCAAACGATACACCATCTTCTGACTGGACAATTGGCATCCTGGGAGACGGCACGCAACAACTATGCCGCCCTCTCCGGTGTGCGGGTGAAAGAGCTGAATGTAAACGGGATACTTTATAAGGTACAGTTCAACCCCGCACGCATCGTTTCCTCCGGTGCCAAAGTGGATGCCAAGTCCATCCTGGAACGGAAATGCTTTCTGTGCCCGGCCAATTTGCCGCCGGTACAGAAAGGTATCCCGTTCGGAGGACACTACAATATTCTGGTGAATCCGTTCCCCATCTTCCCCCGCCACCTGACAGTACCGGAACTGGCACATACCCCTCAACGCATAGCCACCCGCTTCACCGACATGCTGGAGCTGGCCGAGGCGCTGACGGATTACACCATCTTCTACAACGGTCCCAAATGTGGTGCTTCCGCCCCCGACCATGCTCATTTCCAGGCAGGAAACAAAGGGTTCATGCCTATTGAAAAGGACTGGCGCGGACAGACTGCCGGGAAAATAGCCGATTATAGGAAAGCAGTGCTGTGGTATCTCGACGATGCTCCCCGTGCTACACTCGTCATTGAGTCCACCTCCAAAGAGGACGCGGCAGACTTGTTCGACATCATTTACCGTTCTCTGGACGTGAAACCCGAAGAAGACGAGCCGATGATGAACGTACTTGCCATGTACGAGGGAGACCGCTGGGTAGTCTTTGTCTTCCCGCGCGAGAAACACCGCCCCGCCTGCTATACTGCCGAAGGAGAAGCCAATCTGTTGAGCAGCCCGGCATCCGTCGACTTGGGAGGTGTCTTTATCACCCCCGTAGAAAAGGATTTCTTGAAAATCACTGCGGAAGACGTGGCGCAGATATTAAGTGAAGTATGCCTCTCTGCCACAGATTTCCACAAGGTACGGCAGCGTATCAGGGAAAAAATATGACTTCTGAAATCCAAGAACTCTAATTTTAAAGAAATACCATTATGAAAGAGCCCAAAGTACAAGTAGGCATTCTGTTTGAACCGCAGATAGAATTCGTTTTGCTGAACCCGTATCGCATGGACGGAACGGAAGTCAGCGGCAAGCAGGTAGTGACCTACGACGAAGGCAAGATTCTCTGGAATGGACGCCGGTATGACGAACTGTTGTTCGAACCGCAACACGAGCAGACCGATGCCTTCGAACTATTGGACGTTACCATCGGCATCAATTTCCATTGGGAGCGCAAGGAAGACCAGCGTTTTCTGGGTGCTCTCAAAATCATCGTTGAGAATGGAAAGCTCACCGGCATCAACGTCATCCATGTAGAAGATTATCTGACCAGCGTCATCTCCTCCGAGATGAGTGCCACCGCATCTCTGGAACTGCTCAAGGCACACGCTGTCATCTCCCGAAGCTGGCTACTGGCACAAATACAGAAGAATAAGGAAATCACCGAAGCCCAAGCCAACTACTCGGCCTTTACGCAGACCGACGAAGAGCTGATTCGCTGGTACGACCGAGAGGACCACACCCACTTCGATGTATGCGCCGACGACCATTGTCAGCGCTATCAGGGCATCACGCGAGCCAGCAACGAGGCCGTGGTGGAAGCCGTCAAAGCCACACGCGGACAAATCCTCACGTCGGGGGATGACATCTGCGACGCACGTTTCTCGAAATGCTGCGGCGGAGCGACCGAAGAGTTCGAATACTGTTGGGAAGACAAGCATCTATCTTACCTGACCAGCATCAGAGATATTGCGCCTGAGAACCTGTCGGGCATCCGTCCGGCACTTCCGGACCTCACCCGGGAAGAAGAGGCGGAAAAGTGGATACGAAGCAACCCGCCTTCGTTCTGCCACACGGAAGACGAAGAAATACTCCGCCAAGTGCTGAACGACTACGACCGGGAAACCACGGACTTCTACCGTTGGCGCGTGGAATACACGCAAGACGAATTGTCCGGGCTCATCGAGGAGAACCTGAAAACGGATTTTGGCAGCATCCTCGACCTCATCCCCGTGGAACGCGGACGAGGCGGACATATCAGCCGGTTGAGAATCGTCGGTACACAGGAGACACTCGTCATCGGAAAAGAGTTGGAAATACGCCGTGTATTAAGCCACACCCATTTGTTCAGTTCGGCATTCGTGGTCGACAAGGAGGATTTGCACGACGGCATACCCGGCCGGTTCGTCCTCCACGGTGCCGGATGGGGGCACGGCGTGGGCTTATGCCAGATCGGGGCGGCGGTCATGGGAGCCAAAGGTTACCGTTACGACGAAATCCTGAAACATTATTATGACGGAATCACCATCCGGAAAGCCTACTCCTGACAGCCTTATGAAAAGAAAACCTTACGCCATAGACGACCGGCAAACACCGGAAACCCCAAGCCGGAACCCATGGAAATGGATTCCGACCCTGTACTTTGCCGAGGCACTGCCTTACGTGACGGTCATGAGCATCTCTACCGTCATGTACGAACGCATGGGACTTTCCAACGCCGAAATCGCTTTCTACACTAGCGCACTCTACCTCCCGTGGGTCGTCAAACCCCTATGGAGCCCGTTCATCGACCTTGCCAAAAGCAAAAGATGGTGGATATTGGCCATGGAGTTCCTCATCGCCGCCGCCATAGCCGGAGTGGCCTTCACGCTTCCCTCCGCCCATTTCCTCGTCTTTACCCTGATGTTCCTGTGGATGATGGCTTTCAGCAGTGCCACCCACGACATCGCAGCCGACGGTTTTTACATGTTGGCGCTCGACCCGCACGAGCAAAGCCTGTATGTGGGCATCAGGAGCACGTTCTACCGCATCGCCACCATAGCGGGCAGCGGACTGCTCATCATGTTGGCGGGCACGTTGGAAACTTTCACCCGCCGCATCGCCTATTCGTGGAGCATCGCTTTCTACGTGCTGGCGGCATTCTTCATTGCCGTGACTGCCTACCACTTTTTCCACTTGCCGCGCCCCGACTGCGACCGGACACGAAAAGCCGTGTCGGCCCGCAGCCTGTGGAAAGACATTTGGCTCACCGTCACATCGTTTTTCCGGAAACCGCAGCCTGTGGCCGCCGTCCTTTTCATGCTTTTCTACCGCCTGCCGGAAGCGTTGCTCATCCGGATTTCCAACCTGTTCCTGATTAAACCCGTCAGCGAAGGCGGACTGGGGCTTTCCACGCAGGAAGTAGGGTTCGTACAGGGAACGGTAGGCGTACTCGGCCTGACCCTCGGCGGCATCATAGGCGGTATAGCCGCCTCGCGCAACGGGCTGAAAAAGTGGCTGTGGCCGATGGTATGGAGCATCACGCTACCAGACCTTGTATATGTCTATCTGAGTTACTTCCAGTCTACGAATTTCTTGCTTATCAACGCCATGGTATTCATTGAGCAATTCGGTTACGGCTTTGGCTTCACTGCCTACATGCTGTTCCTCCTATATTATTCGCAAGGGGAACAACAGACTTCGCATTATGCCTTCTGCACGGCTTTCATGGCCCTGTCCATGATGCTGCCGGGCGCCGTGGCCGGAGAATTGCAGGAAGCCGTGGGATACTTCCACTTCTTCCTTATCGTAATGGCCTGCTGCTTGGTGACGGTCGGCGTCACAGCACTGCTGAAAATAGACCCGGAATTCGGGAAAAAAGAACATCATGGAAACCAAGCATAACCTACGGAAAGCCTTGTTGGTGGCCGACGGAGGCTCCACAAAAACCGACTGGTGCCTGGCAGTTCCCCATCGGGAGCCTCAGCTTTTCCGTACGCGTGGACTCAACCCTGCCCTGTTGGAACCTCCCGCCATCCGGGAAATCCTGCAAACGGAACTGCTTCCCCGGTTGGCCCCCCATCTCCAAGGACCGGAAACGGAAACCCATATCTATTATTACGGTGCGGGATGCCTGCCTTCCGTCTGCGACAAGATGGGACAGGCCCTTACCGGACTCTTCCCCCGCTCCACAGCCGAAGTCCATTCCGACCTGTTGGGGGCTGCACGGGCCTTATGCGGACACGAAGCCGGCATTGCCTGCATTTTGGGCACCGGTTCCAATTCCTGCCGTTACGACGGACAGGACATTGTGCAACATGTGTCTCCGTTGGGATACATCTTAGGGGACGAAGGCAGCGGCACAGCTTTAGGCAAACGCCTGATAGGCGACTGGCTCAAAGGACTTTTAGACGAAGAACTAAGCCGTAAGCTGGCGGAAAGCTACGGATGGGACGAAGCTGACATCATCCGGAAAGTGTACCGAGAACCGGAAGCCAACCGTTTCTTAGCTTCTTTCACACCTTTCCTGAAAACCCACCGTACCCACCCTGACGCCCACCGTATACTCACAGACTGCTTCAAAGCCTTCTTTGAACGGAACATCATGGCTTACCACCCCGGATCGCTTGCCGTACACTTCGTGGGCAGCATAGCCGCCATTTTCCACCAAGAACTGGAGGAGGCTGCCGGAATATACGACATACGGATAGGAAACATCCTCAAAGAACCGATAGACCGGATGGTAAATTACCATCGGCAAAAACTGAAAGACAAAGCAGATTAAAAGATTTTTAAGGAAAATGCAGTGTTTTTCGCAAAATATGTTTTATAGCATGTTTTTTTACTTGCACGCACCTAAAAATGCGCTTACCTTTGCAGCGTTATCCTGAAAACAATCTTTTTACCTTAAACAAAACTAATACCTAAAAAACTAAAGAAATACGGGTCGCTGTGAAGCGACCCGTATTTCTTTTATCCCTTTAAAAAGGTCCCGTCACCAACCGAGGCCGACAACGGGACCACCGCTCAGGGGCAACTGACGGGAAAGTAATCGAATGAAAAGCGCGGAACTCCACCGTAAGACAATATCGCAGCATTCTTTTCCGGCCTGAGGATAAAAGTGATAGATTGCGTTTCGCTGCGATTTTCTCCGTCTCCCACCTTTTCGTATGTGACCGTCTGCGGAATGCGACAGGTGGTTTTCCCCCACAGTCCGGCATACCAAATAAAATCATAAAGCCCCGGAAAACAATTCATCTCTTGGAGGTAGATACCGGGATTTAACTTCAGGGAATCCTGCATGTCATAGCCAAAAGTATAAATCTCATGCCTCTCGTATAGATTGTTCGTATGGGAAACATCGGAAACCACCGTCTCCAGATTCCCGTCCTTCCAAGTGTACCGCGCCACGCCGGTTTCCCTGTAGCCCGAACTGTTCTCACGATGGTAGTTCATCTCGGTTATATGTCCCTCGGAGTCGTAAGAAGCCGATACCTCTCCCCTAAAAGGACGGGCTTTTCCACCGTTTGCCGTCTCTTGCTCCATGCCGTTGAATTCCATATAAACCACATGGCCTTCCGGAGCGACACGAACGGGCTTGAAACAAACCTCGCGGACACGACCGGTGGCTACGGACTTCTTTTTCGTGAAAACCCGAAACGCCAATGGATGCGTCTCCACTATAAAAGTACCATATTCCGTACTGTAGCCTCCGACTATCCGTCCGTCACGATATTTAAACCGGGTCATATTACTATCCCCCCGACTCCATCCGGCAATCGGACGTACGATACCCATATCTCGCAAACAGGGAACCGACACAGCGACTTCCCCTTCTAAGGGATGCGATTTTTTATTACTCCGACAGGCCACACAGCCACAGGCCATATACGTAACGAGCCATATTTTCATCAAACTACGGACCATTCTTATCATATTCCTGCGTTACTATTATTTTATATTACCAATAGCGGTCCATCTCTTGGTAAGAGATAGACCGACATTTAAAATATACTATTTTACAGCCATTTAAAAAATACAAAGTTTAGAAAAACATCGCATTTCTTAGATTTTTTCATACAGTTACTTGGCGTTATCTGGCTTTTTACCTACATTTGCAAACGGTAGTCTATCTCTTACCAAGAGATGGACTTTTTTTCATCCCCCAATAGACCTCGGAAAAACGGCTAAGAAACAGCAAACAAGATGCCCTGTTTATAAAAAACGTTAAATACAACCATTTTCATTTCCCACCTATTGTTTATTTCAAAAAAGTCCGTAACTTTGCATCGTGTTTTTCATAGTATTAGATTTAAGGTTAACAAAGGTTGGGTCAGAGCGCTGACCCTTTTTTTATATCCTTACTGTGAAGTAGGGATATTTTTTTGTAGTCGGAAAAAGAAAGATTACGGGGAGTTCCACAGTATCCCTCAGCCACTTACAGAAGCATCGTTTATCAACATTTTTCCGCTCAAAAGCACCACTGAAAATCAATCGTTTACATTCTTAAAATTGTTCTGCGCCAAATGAAAAATCGTTTGGCTGAAATTGATTTTTCAATCTGCTGCAAACGATTTTTCAATCTCCGCAAGATTATTTTTGTTGGTATAGATGAAAAAAATCCCTATTTTTGCAAAACATACAAAGCAAAAAGGAAAAAACATGCAAAACACCATGAAAAGACATCCACGCGTGGACGTGGCTGACGTATTACGCGGAATAGCCGTAATGGGCATCATCCTGCTACATTCCATCGAACATTTCAATTTCTACTCCTTCCCCGACACGGCAGGACAAAGCGAATGGCTGAACTTCAGCGACAAAGCCATCTGGGACGGCATGTTCTTCCTCTTTGGCGGGAAAGCCTATGCCGTTTTCGCATTGCTCTTCGGTTTCAGTTTCTTCATCCAATACGACAACCAGCGGCTGCGCGGAAAAGATTTCAGGGGACGGTTTTGCTGGCGGCTCGCCCTGCTGTTCCTCTTCGGCAACCTGAACGCCTCGTTCTTTACGGCGGAGGTGTTGGTGCTCTACTCTTTAGTGGGCTTCATCCTTCCGCTCACCTGCCGTCTGAAAGACAAGTGGCTGCTGATATTGGCCTGCGTCCTGCTCATCCAGCCCCTGCCCTTATACTACGCCATCCGGGCGGCCTGCGACCCGGCATTCGTCACTCCGGCCGTACCCACCGGACATTTATGGGCACAAACTTTCGCCGTACAACAAGGCGGCACGTTCTGGGAAACCGTACGCGTGAACCTTTGGGAGGGACAACTGGCCAGTCTGGCTTGGGCCTGGGACAACGGACGCGTGTTCCAGACGGCGGCCCTATTCCTCTTCGGACTGCTCATCGGCCGACGGGGCTTGTTCCTGAAAGAAAACCTGAAAGTGTGGAACAAGATACTTTGCGGAGCCTTAGTTGCATTTTTCCCGCTGTACGGGCTTGGCAACATGCTGCCCGACTTCATCAGCAATCCGTCCGTATTGACCCCGCTGAACCTTGTGGTAAGCTCTTTGTATAAATTCGCTTTCATGTTGGTACTGGTTTCGGGCGGGCTCATGGCCTTTTACCGCACCCGGATGCAAGCGTTCATGAGCAAAATCATCCCATACGGCAAGATGAGCCTGACGAACTACATCACCCAAAGCATTGCCGGAGCCATGCTTTATTACAACTGGGGCTTTTCCTTGCACGACGATTTGGGCATTACGGCCAGCCTGTTGGCCGGAATGGCGTTCTTCGTCCTGCAATTTTCTTTCTGCAAATGGTGGATGAAACACCACGACCACGGCCCGTTGGAATATGTGTGGAAACGGGCCACATGGCTGAAATGACCCGTATGGTTACGAATGTTCCTTAACCTTATCATATAATGAGAACTTTATTCCTTCTTATCTTCTTGGGAGTGGCCGGAAACATTTCCGTCCCCTCCCATGCCAAGTCCAAACCACGT
>OHEP01001911.1_pt1 | contig 9965 bp, 13 predicted proteins | sample 1567271 | NCBI WGS metagenome assembly OHEP01 (sample SAMEA3879577, study PRJEB24766) | human gut metagenome | biome: human-associated habitat; feature: feces | place: USA | collected 1985/1987
TTTGCCTATAGTTATCTCTGTTTTGTAATCATCAAATTCAATGTTATCTATATTACTTTTTATTTCCTTATCTTTATCGTATGGAATACTTACTAGCTCAAAAGAAATTGAATCTTTTTCATTCGTAGAATTTAGGTTGCCATTTATAATTAAATAATTTGCTAATGTCGTAAAGTTATTATTACCATCTTTTTCATCATTTCTAATAACATCAATAGCATTTCCTACTGAACCGGTATTTATAATTGTTCTATTATATATTCTTTGTAAGTATGCTGTATGAATATGTCCATAAACTACTACATCTGCTTTATTTTGAGATTCAGTATTTTGACTAGGTAAAAATAAAGAATATGATTTTTCAATTTTATCTATATTACCTACGAAACCATTTATTTTTTCTGGAGTAGCATGAAAAAATCTTACTAATCTTCCACTTATATACATTTCATGAGAAAATGGTAGATTCAATAAATACTCTCTATCTTCATCTGTAATTTTACCATGATTCCAAATAATTCTTTTTTGTTCTGTTTCATTAAATTTATTAATGTCTATATCTAATGAAAAAAATTCATCACAGTTTCCTCGTAAAACTATTTGACAATTTTCTTTAATTAATTCTAAACATTCTTTTTGATTAGAACCTTTAGCTATTATATCTCCGAGACAAATTATTTTTTCTATATTTCTTTTTTTGATATCTTCTAAAACACTTTTTAAAGCTTCTAGATTACCATGGATATCTGATATTACTGCAATACTTGACATATTATTACCTCACTTATATTAAGTATAGCATGTTATTACGATTAATAAAAGATTATTTTTAAATCATATATATTTCCCCCTAAAAGTAAATTTATTAGTGATTAAATGCAATATTTATTTCAACTCATAAACTAAATGCTTTAAACATTGTATGAGTCAATATTAAAATATTTTACTTTTAAATATAATCCTTAAAAACTTTTTTATTTATTTTGTTTGCTATTACATAAGTTATCAATAATAAAACAATTAATGATACTGCTAAATACTTAAATGATGTAATACCACGTATAACACATTTTCTACATATTAACCATGTAAATACTTGAAAAATACCTCTTTCAATAAAATATACTTTATTTACTAAAATCCATTTTGATCTATCACCACAAGAATATGCACTCATGATTGATCCCCAGATAGGATCTCCGAGTGTTGAGGTAACCGCAGACAAAAGGTACGCCACTAAAAGGCCTTGCCATGATAATGTTATTGATGCGATTAAAAGTGCTATGATATCTACCAAAGCAACAATTGTCTCAGATAACAACAATTTCTTTTTACGTTTTAATTTTTCTAATAATTTTCCTGATATTACAAATAAAAGAATTGATTCAAGGATTGTATAACTTGCTTCAATATAACCTACTTTCTTTGTAATTAAAGGAGTTATTTCTGTTAAGGCTCCAAGTCCGATACACCATAATCCTGCGAGTATGGCAAATAAAGATGTCGCTAAAATAATATTATTTTTTTCATTTTGGGGTATTTCTTTATTCTTATCCATTGCTTCCATTATATCTTCATTTGGAATTTCTTTTAAACTAAAACAGAAAATTGTTTCTATTATTAACAAAATAAAAAAACTAAAAAAGTATATGCGAGGACTTAAATCATAAACAAATTGACTTATAATTAAACCTAGTGTTCCCCCGATTACTGATGATCTTTCTTCTTCTATAAAACAAAATGGCTCATATTCTTTGTTTTGAGTATTTAGTTTTGTTAAGGAAGAATTTTTAATACCTTTTATTAATCCTAAAAGAATCGTAAATAAATATATTGTATAAATATTTCTACAGCTAGCTATTATTAAGCCTAAACATATAAACATTACGGTATAAAAAATATGATATACTTTATAATTAACTTTTATAGCATATTCAGTAACTTTGGTAAAACTCCTTGATGTTAATGTAGCAAATTCTAAAACAATTGGCACTGATACAGCTACCCATGGGGTTACATTTTTAGCAAGAAGAAAAAGTACAATAACTCTGATAAAATAGTAATAATTAAATGAAGAAGTTAGGGTACTATACCTAATCATCTTAATATAATCCTTTTTAGTAGACATTTATAACTCCTTTTTAAATATTACACTTGTACATCTGCATGGTTTATTTTGACAGACATTACAATAATCATCTGGATGTTTAAATCCCCAGTAATCTTTTATTCTCAAAATTTCTTCAAAATTATATTTTTTCATTAATGGTGCAATATTCATTCTTTCATTTGATAATACTCCTTCACAAATAAGGTTTGCAAGATTTAACTTTCTTGCATAGTTAATAAAATAATTTAATAACATTGATCCAATAGATTTATTTCTAAATTCTTTTTTTATAACTATTGAATCGATATAAAAAGCATCCCCGATTATTTTTCCTGAACCAAAGCCAACTACTAAATCATTTTGTTTGGCAACTTTTATATGTGAATTTTCGGTAATTTTTTCCTTATATCAGTTGCATAATCTCTACCCCATTCATCAATTCTAATTTCATTTATCTCATCAGCGTATTTTTCTTCATAGTCAACTAAATTTATAACGTATTTCATTTTTTACCTCTTTATTAATTCAATTAATTTATCATATAATTCTTCTTTTAATAATTTACTAGCTAAATCGTAAGCATCTTTTACATTTAATTCATGTCCAACTTGTTCTTCATCTAAAGCCCTATCTTTGATTATATTCCAGTTGATATTTGAATATTTATTTTTGGTTTCATCACTTACTTTTGATAAACATTCACCGATTTTTATAACTCTATTTATAACTTTATTAAATTCGTTTGTATTATCAAAGAAAAAAGTTTTATCTTTATCTTTGGTTATTAAATCTAACTCGTTAATGTACTTAATTATATTTTTTATTATTAATTCGTCTTTATTCATTTTTTTACTCTCCTTTAGCATTTCTCCATTCATGCATTATATAATTTACATTTTCATCTTCTTTATAGAAATTATATATTGGAGTAAATCCTTCTTTAATATGTAAATTTAGAGAAGGAATATTTTTCTCATCGATGGCAGCATATATTGTATAATCATTAAATTTTGTTTTTATATAATCATATATTTTGGAAGCTACCCCTTCTTTTAAATGATTTTTTGATGTTACCATTTCCCACATATAAATAGTTTTTTTAGGCATATTTTCTATATAATTAGGATATTTTTCAAGTTCACAAAAATCTTTTTCAAAATATAATACTGCATATCCACATACATCAGTATCCGTTTTACATACTACTTTTAACATATTGTTATCATTTATTGATCTTAAATTGCAGTTATTGCCTATGTACCCCGAGTTATTTTCAATCCAAATTTTTCTTATTTCTTCTAAACATTCATTTTCTACGATATACATATTTTTTACCTCTTTCATATAGTCTTATTATACCATGTTAGAAAAAAAGAAAAAAGAGTGTTATCACCCTTAATTACAAGTATACATATCTCCTTCGGCATAATCAGATTTAATACTTTCTAAAGTCATCTTACTAACCATATCTTTATTATAATCACTATTTATGTCTGCGACTTTAGTCATTATAATAGAATTTTTGGTAGTTGTAATTTCACAACTTTTAAAACCATAATTTTCATATTCTCCACAACTATAAGAAGATTTTTCTTTATCCATGTTGTAATCATCAACCACATATTCATAAGTATGAATTTCATAAAAACCTAATAATTTGCTTCTTTCTTTGTTAAAATCATATATCTTACTTATCTTTTCATTGATAGCAACTGGACTATTTTGTCTTTCCTTCAGTTGTTCTTGAGTTAGTCTTCCAGCATTCTTATTATCTAAATCAAATTTTTTGATTTTTTCTACTCTTGAACACTCAAACTTATTTGTATAACTTATTTCTTCTGGCTTAGTTGTATTTTCTTTTGTTTCTTTTTTAGAATCACATCCAGATAGTAAGATAATAGCACATATAATAATTAAACCTTTTTTCATTGCTACTTTATTTTCTATTATTTTTATTATAATAGATTCTTACTAGAGAAACAATTAATTTAATTATCTTTTGTTAAAGTTAAGACTAGTGCTGGAGCATCTAGATCTAATTGTCCAATTCTTTTTAATTTGGCATAAAAAAGTAATACTTCTAACTTTTTATAATTTACATTTAAATCCAATTGTAACATTTTTATGGCTAATTGTTCTATTTGTGAATCTATTTCTGTAGGATAAACCCCATCTTCCACAAATTTTTCGATTAAAGCATTGGCTTTATTAATCTTTTCTTGCCAAGCTTTATCTGCCGCTAGTTCTTGCATTTTTTTAGTATTTAACTGTTTTTGTAGTTTAAAAATAAAAGTTTCATTATTTTCGATTGTTATTAGGAAACTATCTAATTTCTTTTCTAATATTCCACAAGTTTCATTTATTTCATCTTTTTTAGAATTTATTTTTTTATTACTGCGTGATATTTTTTTTAAAAGTAAATATAACGTTATAGCAGATAATAAGAAGGATCCTGGATTAAAAATAACTATTCCTAAATTAGCCAGCACCAAAAGAAAAGCCAAAATACTATTATTTCTAACTTTATTTTCTGATTCAGAAAAATTAAAATATAAATCTTCTGCTCTAGATTTCATTTGAATTAGATATTTATTTTTTAACTCCACGTTTTTAGAAAACAATTTATCTAAATCTTCTAAAGTTAGGTTGTTTTTCTTTGTTAATATAGAAAAAATATTGTTTACTTCATTTTCTATATTTTGCATTTTAATATTTTCTTTCTTAAACTCCATAATATTCCCCCATGTAAGTCTTATGTATATTATCATATTTTAAATATTTTTTCAATTAAAATTCAATTTCATAATCTTTCAAAGTTTTTTTTACGCTAGTAATAAATTTTTTATCCTTCGTTGCTAGTACTTTTTCCTTTAACTTTTTCATATCCAAATCTTCTCTAACTGCACTTATTAATTCAGTTAAATAATAACTATCTTTTTTTTCAATAAAATAATCTTCAATTAAAGAAAAATCCTTATTTTTTCTATTATAATTAAAAGCAAGACGCCATAACCATTCTCGTTCATTATTTTTAATTCCCACTTTTACAAGGTCATTAAATTTCTCTTGATCAATTTGAGGTGGTATGGGAACACTTATATATTGAGCAATAAATTCTAAAAGTTCATAATCATTCATTAAATCCCAATAGTGATTAATTAATTTGTTATCTGCAAGTAAAATATAGATACTTTCATATAATTTACCGCCATCTTTAACTTTCTTTTTATCTTCTAATACGTATTCTTTTCTATGTTCTATTTTTTCTCTTAAATCTTTTTCTAAATTATCAGATTCTAAAATTATATTAATATTACTAACAATTCTTTCAATAGTTTCTAATCTATTTTTTTCAATTTCATCTATTTCATTTGCAGTCTTATATTTTATTATTTTTATATCATCTATAAGTTTATTAATAGATATTTTTTCTTCTTTAGAAAAATTATTTAAATCTAACTCTTTTAAAGATTCTAAAAGTTCATCACTATTTATAAATCTATTTATATATTTGTACATTAAAGTAACTAAATTCATTATTGCACCGTGCCAATTTTAGTAAATGGAAATAATCTAAATACTATTTTTCCTTTTATTTCATTATCTTTAATTGGTCCAAAGTACCTAGAATCTTTACTTATCAGTCTGTTATCTCCGAGTATGAAATACTCATCATCTGTTTCTCCATAAGCATACTCATCATCAATTACTTTATCATTTATATATATTTTTCCCTTTTTAATAGCTACAGTTTCTCCGGGAAGTCCAATTACTCTTTTAATTATTTTTTCATTATCTTTTTCTTCATCAAGAACAATTATATCGAATCTATTTATACTGCTTAATTTATATAGTAATAATATATCTCCATTTTTTAATGTATTTTTCATACTATCGCCATCTACTCTAACCGGAGTTATTATAAATGTCCTAATTAATACCACGACCACCACAATTACTATATATGGTATTACCTCTTTTATTACCTTCATTAAATATTCTCCTTTAAACGAAAGAAAGGAAAGAATTAACTTCTTTCCTTAACTTTATATTCTTTACGCATTCCTTTGATAAAGTTAAGTTTTGCACGACGAACTTTACCTTTTTTGATTACAACAATTTTGTCAATTGTTGGGGTATTTATTGGGAATATTCTTTCTACACCAACTGTTCCACTTTTTTTACGAACTGTAAATGTTTCAGAAACTCCTCCACCTCTTTTAGCGATTACTAATCCTTCAAAAGATTGGATTCTTTCCTTTTTTCCTTCTTTTACCCAAACATCAACTCTAACTGTGTCCCCAACTCTAAATTCTGGAACATCTTTACGAATATGTTTTTCAGCAATTTTGTCAACTAAATTTGCCATCATATACCTCCTTATTTCATTACCTATAATCATATAAAATATTTATAGCGGATTATATACCTTTTTTGGGTCAACAATATATTATCATAAATTATTAAACTATGCAAGTTAAAATAAACGAATTATATCTTGAATTGTTATATAAAACATTAAAAGTAGTAATAACAAGAAACCAATTGTATGACATGTATTTTCAAATTTAGCATTAACTGGTTTTCTTCTTATAGCTTCAACAATAAGGAAGAAAACTCTACCTCCATCAAATGCTGGGAATGGTAAGATATTTATGAATCCCACATTAATTGATAAAAAAGCAGTTAAATAGATCATATAATTTAAACCTAATGCTACCCCGTCATCTACGACTTTATACATTCCAACTGGACCAGATAAAGCACTCGTCGAAATCTTGCCTGTTAAAAGACCACTAACAGTTAACCACATTGATTCAACTATACTACCAAACTTTTGAAAAGCATATTTAATTGATGCGAAGAATCCAGTTGCTTTGTAACTTTCTACCTCAACACCAAATACATGTTTTTCATTACCATCAGCATCTTTTTCAAGCTTTGGTACTACTTTGTAAGTATCTTTGCTTCCATCTTCATGTTTTACTTCAAATGTATAATAATCATTTTTATTTTTCATAACTAGTATTATTTGAGCAACATCCCAAGTTGATACTTTATGGTCGTTGATAGAGATAATTGTATCTCCTGATTTAATACCAGCCTCAGCCATTGGATAATTTTCTACCGCATTTTTTACTACTGGTTTTAGGGTTGTTCCACCCCAGATTAGACTACTTATAAATAAAAGCACTATTGCTAATATAAAGTTATTTACAACGCCCGCAACTAAAATTATTAGTCTTTGCCACCAAGGCTTATTGCACATATAATCTTCTTTTTTTATTTTTTCATCGGCATCTTCATAAACCTCACCAGCCATAGAAACAAAACCACCGATTGGAAAAGCTCTAATGTTGTAATCAATTTTGTCTTTTCCTTTGTGAGTATGAATAATTGGTCCCATTCCGATTGAAAATTCATAAATATGAACTTTAAACTTTTTAGCCCAGATAAAATGTCCAAATTCATGAACTAAAATAATGATTCCTAAAATAAATATTAATATAAGTATTGATACAATCCACATAATTTAAGCCTCCTTAAAACATAAGTAAAAATATGTATGTAATAAAAACAAATATGCTACTGTCAAGTCTATCTAAAATACCACCATGTCCTGGCATTATATTTGAATAATCTTTAATACCGTTTTCTCTTTTAATTCTACTCATTATTAAATCCCCAATTTGACCAATAATAGAAAGAATAATCGTTATAATGACAATTTTTAAAGTAATACGCCCTATTAAAAGTCTATAAAAAATGATTCCTGATGCAGATCCTAAAACTAAACCACCAATTGAACCTTCCCAAGTTTTATTGGGACTAATGTTAACACACATCTTGTTTTTACCAAACTTTGACCCTATTAGGTAAGCAAAAATATCATTAACCATTGGTATTATAAGTAAGAATAAGAATGTATTTATATTTCTTAATCTAATAGTTAAAAAAGCATTAAATACTAAGCCTAAAAATAAAACAGCTCCGAGTAAAAAGAAAGCATCTTTACTACTATAATCTTCTTCTTTATAAAATACTGTTGGTACTATCAAAAATAAACTAGTCATAGCTACTATTTGATATGTAAATCCTTTATAAATTGATGTTCCTTCATTACATAAAATTAATGTTAACATGGATATTAATCCTATAAAAATCATTGTGTTAGGTATTTTTCCATGTGATGCAGGTAAATCTATAATTTCTTTGTATGCTAAGGCTGCTATTAAGCAAATACCTAAAGTATAATATATTCCCCCTAGAGCTATCAAAGGGACTACTATTATTAATGCAACGATAGCACTTATTATTCTTGTTTTCATTTTTTCCTCCGTTTTTTAATTCTATCTTCCATATAAAATTATACATAAAAATATTGTTATTGTAAACTACTTAAGCATATTATTTAACATGAATGATGTTGAAAAAAAACTAAAACGACTAAAAAATGAAGATATAATTTGGATTATATATTTTTTTATTGTCGTTTTTGCACTGTATTCAAATAAATTAGATCGAGATTATTTATTAAAAAAAGATAAAGATGCTTATAAAAGAGAAAAAAGTATTAATATAACAATTTTCTTTATAGCATTCTTTATCTATTTGTATTTTTTACTTTTATTAACTGAAGATTTAGGTAATATGGAAAAAAACTTTGATGATCCAAATTACAGATCGACATTTATTCAACTTATTGCAGCAATTTTATTTTTAATCGGTGGTGCCATTTATTTGATTAATGAGATTACTAGAAAAGATGATGCCTTAGATGTGGGGTTGATTTAAGTTTTAGTTATCACATGTAATGGATTTTCATCTAGTGAAATATCGATATGATTTATGTAATTCTAAATCTGTTTTTGTAACATTTGCAAGAGATGATACTGTAACAACTTGATAACCTTCAACATAAAGATATGGAAGTAGTTTTTCTATAGCATCAACACTTGATTTATGTATATCATGAAATAATATAATATTTCCATCTTGAGCTTTTTGTAAAACATATTCTGTTAAGTAATCGGTATTTTTATGTCTCCAATCCTCTGTATCAACATTCCAAAGAATGAAAGATGCATCTAAGGATTCTTTTATTTTTTCATTTATACTTCCATACGGAGGTCTTATTAAATGAAATGTATCTCCGGTTATACTTTTTAGAATCTCATTACTTTCATTAAACTCCTCTACTATTGTTTCTAATTTTTGTCTTTTAAAGTTTTTATGATTGTATGAATGATACCCAATTTCCATTTTATTATCATAAGCTTTCTTAACTGCATCTTTATATATAGATAAATTTTTTCCTAACATAAAAAATGTTGCATGAGCTTTATTATTATTTAATATATCTATTAATCTACTTGTATAAGGTCCTGGACCATCATCAAATGTTAAGGCTACTATTTTTTTATTTAAATCTATTTTACTACCATCTTCATTTTCATAACTTTTATCTAATTTTATTGTTATATCCATACAATCTTTTATTTCATTATAGTTAATGTGTAATGATAATTCTTCATTAGGTAAAGGATCAATTTCATAATCATAATAATATATTACAAGTTCATTATCTTTTACAAAATAAGTATTTGTTTTATCATTTTTACTTAAGACATCTGCGATAAAGGTTGGATATTTTAAATACAACAATTTATTTACTTTAGACCAAAATTCTTCGACCATCTCAGGTTTTATAATTGATTCTATATTCACTTCTTCACCAGTTTTAAAGTTAAATAATTTAGATATATATCTATCATCTTCAAGACTTATTACATTAACAAATCTTGAGTCTATATCTTTTTTTTCTACTAGATTGCTTAAATTATTTATATATTCA
>OHEP01001913.1_pt1 | contig 9956 bp, 8 predicted proteins | sample 1567271 | NCBI WGS metagenome assembly OHEP01 (sample SAMEA3879577, study PRJEB24766) | human gut metagenome | biome: human-associated habitat; feature: feces | place: USA | collected 1985/1987
CCTCGCCGCGCAGCCGCGCCTCGAATTCGACCCGCAGCGGCATGCCGTAAATATCCCGGTCAAAATCCAGCAGATGCGTTTCCACCGTCGTGACCTGGCCTTCGACCGTCGGGTTGTTGCCGACGTTCGTGACCGCAGGGAACGCTTTCTCCGCAAGGAACGCGCGCGTTGCGTATACGCCGCTGCGTGGGAGCACTTTGTTGCCGTAACCCTCAAGGTTTGCCGTCGGGAAGCCAAGCGCATGGCCAATGCGCCGGTTGGGTGCGACCGTGCCGGAAAGCGCATAGCGTGTGCCGAGCATCGCGTTTGCCGCGTCGAGTTCCCCTTGTTCCAAGTAGGCGCGGATGCGTGTGCTGGAAACGGGCTCGTTTTCATAGGAAACCGGGCCGAGGACGCGCACGGAAAATCCCAGCTCTTTCCCAAGCGCCTGCAACAGCGCGGTATCCCCCGCGCCGCGATCCCCAAAGGTATAGTTGAACCCCGCGACAGCGCCGCGCAGCCCAAAGCGCTCCACGAGCATGCGGACGAACTCCCGCGGCGGCGTAACCGCAAACGCTGCGTCAAATACATCCGCAGCAACCGGGACGCCCGTCGCCTCAAGCGCGGCAATGCGCTCCTCCGGCGTCATCAGAAGCCGGGGTTCCCGGCCAAACAGCGAAAGCGGATGGTTCCGAAACGTATAAATGAGCGGCACGGCATGAAGCGTTTCCGCAAGCGCTGCCGCTTCGTGAAGCAATGCGCGATGCCCCGCATGCACGCCGTCAAACGTGCCAAGGGCGATCACCGCGCCCTGCGCTTTATTCTGCATCCTGCTCTCCATCCTCCCCAAAGAACGTGGTAATGTGCAGCTTCCCCATTTCGGCCAGCCCGATGCCCAGGAACTTCCCGTTGGCGTAGGCGCGCAGCGGCGCGCGTTCCGGCAGCGCCGCAAGCGCCGGGTGGGCGATCTCCGCTCCGTTTGTCAAAAGCCGCACGCTGCGCCCGGAAAGGCCATCAAGCCGCGCTTCCGGCAGATGGGAAAGCGCTTCCTCCACGCTGACGAGCGCGCTCGCAAGCGCTCCAGCTTCTTTCAATTCCTGCAGCTCCGCGATGGAGTAAGCCTGCTCCACGCCAAACGCGCCGGAACGCGTGCGCAGCAAAAAAGAGAGGTGGGCCGGGACGCCGAGCGCCATGCCGATGTCGTTGCAAAGCGTGCGCACATAGGTTCCCTTAGAGCAGCGCACACGCAGCAGGAAGCGGTTCTCCCCAGTCTGCGAAATGAGTTCCAACGCATGGATCATGACCCGGCGCGTTTTGCGCACATCCTCCGCACCCGCGCGCGCAAGCTGGTAAAGCCGCTTTCCATCCACGCATACGGCGGAATACATCGGCGCGACCTGCTCGATCTCACCCGTGAACGCCGGGAGCACGGCGCAAAGCTGATCCACGGAAACGATGCCGTCGCCCTGCGCGGTCACTTTCCCGTAGGAATCCTGCGTATCGGTCGCGCAGCCAAAGGCAGCCTCCGCGTAATACTCCTTCTCCTTATCCACCAGGTAATCGAACAGGCGCGTCGCCCGTCCGAGGCAGATTGGCAGCACGCCCGCCGCGCCGGGGTCGAGCGTCCCCGTGTGCCCCACGCGCTTCATATCGAAGATGCGCCGGACGTCCGCGACCGCGTTGGACGACGTCATGCCCGGCGGCTTTAAAACGTTTACAATTCCTTCCATACATCCCTCAACGCGCGCGTGCAAACGGCAACAGCCTCCGCATACGCCGCCTCAAACGGCCCCTGTGCCGTGTAGCCTGCCGCGTGCTTGTGGCCCCCGCCGCCCAATGTTTGCGCCGCCGCGCCGACATCCGCAGCCCGCTTGGAGCGCAGGCTCACCTTGAACGCGCCCTCCTGCGTTTCCCGCAAAAAGGCCGCCGCTTCCACGCCCTCGATGTCCCGGACGTGGTCGATGATCCCCTCCGTATCCTCCTCGCCTGCACCCGTCTGCGCAAAGTCTGCAAGCGTCACATAGGAGACGCCGAGGCGGCCTTCACAGAGGAGCTCCATATGGCCGAGCGCCCGCCCAAGGAGCTTCTGCTTGGCAAAGGGCACCGTGCGGTATACCTGGCGGTTGATTTCCGTGTTGTCCGCGCCGCAGGCAAGCAGGCGCGCCGCCATATGCAGCGTCGCAGGCCGCGTATTGCTGTAAGCAAAGTTTCCGGTATCCGTCAAAAGCGCGGTATACAGGCAGGTTGCAAGCGCGGCGTCGATTTCAGGCAGAAGCAGCTCAATGAGCGCTGCGACGATCTCCCCCGCCGCTGCCGCCTCCGCATCCACCGCGTTGTACGCAGCATAGGAAGCGTTCGTGATGTGGTGGTCGATGTTGCAGGTGCGCTCCGCCGCTTCAAAGTGCCGCCCTGCCGCGCCCATGCGCGCGAAATCCGCGCAGTCCACGGCGATCGCGTTTTCCATCCGCACCGCTTGCTCCGGCAGGCGGACCGCCTCCGCGCCGGGCAGGAAGGTATATCCGTGCGGCACCGGCTGCTCGCAGACGATCTGTGCGCGCTTCCCCATACGCCTGAGCGCGCCGTAAAGCGCGAGCGAAGCGCCCAGCGCATCTCCGTCCGGCGAGGTGTGGGCGATCACCGTAAACCCGTCGTTTTCCTTTATGAACGCGGCAATGCCGCGCAGTACGTCTTCCCGCATTGCGCACGCTCCTTTTTGATCGATGTTTTTTGCGCGGGCGCTCAGCTTTCCTGTTCGCCCTCCTGCTCTTTCCTATCCTTGTTCAGGTCGTTCAAGATCTGCGCGATATGCACGCTGTATTCGATGGAATTATCCAGCGTAAATTTCAGCTGCGGCAGCGCGCGCAGGTCGATCCGGTTCCCGAGCTCGTGGCGGATGAAGCCCGCCGCCCGGTTGAGCGCAGCGACAGACTCCGCGCGCACAGCGTCGTCCTTATCGTAGACGCTGACGCGCACCTTTGCCTGCTTCAGGTCGTTCGTGACCTCCGCGCTCATGATGGTTGTCATCGGCGAAATGCGCGGATCCTTCATCTCGCGGACGATCTCGCTGATGGCCTTCTTGACCTCTTCGTTGATCCTGTCATATCTAACGTTTGCCATGGGGTGCTCCTCATAGTTGTCAAAGGAGCAGGCAGGGCGCCTGCTCCTTCGCCGGTTTGCCTTTACCGCTTGACCTCTACCATCTCAAACGCCTCGATGGTATCGCCCTCGCGGATGTCGTTGAAGTTTTCGATGCCGATGCCGCACTCGTAGCCGGCCGCGACCTCCTTCACATCGTCCTTAAAGCGTTTGAGAGATGCAATCTTGCCCTCGTGAATGACGATGCCGTCGCGCACGACGCGCACCTGCGCGCTGCGCGTAACCTTGCCGTCCTGCACGTAGGCGCCCGCGATGGTGCCCACGCCGCTGACCTTAAAGGTGCTGCGCACAGAAATGCGTCCAAGGGTATTTTCTTCATAAACGGGCTTAAACATGCCCTTCATGGCCTTTTCAATGTCCTCGATCGCGTTATAGATGACGCGGTAGAGACGCATGTCAACCTTCTCCTTTTCGGCCGCCGCGCGCGCCGCCGCGTCCGGACGCACGTTGAAGCCGATGATGATCGCGTTGGAGGCCGAGGCGAACATGATGTCCGAACCCGTGATCGCGCCGACACCGCCATGGATGCAGCGGACGCGCACCTCGTCGTTGGAAAGTTTCTCGAGCGCCTGCTTGACTGCCTCCACAGAGCCCTGCACATCTGCCTTCACGATGATGTTGAGATCCTTGATCTGCCCTTCCGCGATCTGGCTGAACAGATCGTCCAGCGAGACCTTGGAAAGGTTCTTGAGCTGCTCCGCTTTCTGCTTGTCGCGGCGCTCCTCCGCCACTTGGCGGGAAAGCTTGTCGATCTCCGCGACGTTTAGAATATCGCCCGCAGCAGGGACTTCGGAGAAACCGAGCACCTCGACCGGCTGGCTCGGGCCGGCCTTGTTCACGCGTTTGCCCTTATCATCCACCATGGCGCGCACGCGGCCATACGCCGTGCCCGCAACAATCGTGTCCCCAATTTTGAGCGTACCGTTCTGCACGAGCACGGTCGCAATCGGGCCGCGGCCCTTGTCGAGCTCCGCCTCGATGATCGTGCCCTTGGCGAGGCGGTTCGGGTTTGCCTTGAGTTCCAGCACGTCCGCCTCGAGGAGGACCATTTCGAGCAGGCTGTCAAGCCCCATCTGCGTTTTGGCGGAAACCGGCACGCAGATCGTGTCGCCGCCCCATTCCTCGCTCACAAGGCCGTGCTCTGTCAGCTGCTGCTTGACGCGCTCCGGATTCGCGGTATCGCGGTCCATCTTGTTGATGGCTACAATGATCGGCACATCCGCCGCCTTCGCATGGTTGATCGCTTCGACGGTCTGCGGCATGATGCCGTCGTCCGCTGCTACGACGAGGATGACAATGTCCGTCACCTGCGCGCCACGCGCGCGCATGGAGGTAAACGCCTCGTGGCCCGGCGTGTCGATGAAGGTGATCGTGCGGCCGTTGCAGGTCACGGTATACGCGCCGATGTGCTGCGTGATGCCGCCAGCTTCGCCCTCGGTAATGCTGCTGTTGCGGATCGCGTCGAGCAGGGAGGTCTTGCCGTGGTCGACATGGCCCATGATGGTGACGACCGGCGGGCGCTCCACGAGTTCGCTGGATTCGTCTACTTCGTCGCTGCTCTCCTGCAAGACCTCCTCAAAGGTCTTGGCAACGTTGTGTTCGAGCTCGATGCCATAATCCGATGCGATCAAGGAGCAGGTATCGAAGTCGATCTCCTGGTTGATCGTGGCCATGATGCCGAGGATGAAGAGCTTCTTGATGATCTCCGCCGCCGGCTTGCCGATCTTTTCAGAGAGTTCCTTTACCGTGATAGTTTCCGAGGTAATCACCGCTTTCTCAATCTTTACAGGTTCCGGCTTATGGGCTGGTGCCTGCTGCTTTTTCTTCTTCTTGGAGCCGTATGCGCCGTCCTCATCCCAGCCGCGGGCCGTGGGCGCGCTTTCCTTCATGAGGGCTTTCTTGTTTTTCGCCTTGTTGCGCTCATCCTCGCGCGTACGCGTATGCGCGCTCTTGCCGGGGTCGTAAGCACGCTGCTCCTTGCCGGTCATGGGCGCTGCCGCCGGACGCTGATAGCCGCCCTGCCCTGCCGGACGCTGGTAGCCGCTCTGCCCTGCCGGGCGCTGCTGGTAGCCGCTCTGCCCCGCTGGGCGCTGCTGGTAGCCGTTCTGCCCTGCTGGACGCTGCTGGTAGCCGCCTTGCCCCGCCGGACGCTGCTGGCCGCCGCGCTGTTGGTATGCGGTCTGCGCTTGCGGCTGCGCCTGATAGCCCGCCTGTGTGCGCGGCTGCTGCTCCTGCTTACGCGGTCCCGCAGGCTTCGGCTGTCCAGCCGGTTTTGCGGTGGGTTCCATGGGGCTCCGCATTTCCGCACGTTCAGGGCGCGCCGCTGGTTCAGCCTGTTTAGGCGTCTCCTCAGGCTTTTCTGCGGCGGGCTTTTCCCGCTGTGGTTCCGCCTTCACCGCATCCGTTTTTTCCCGCGCCGGTTCGGGGGCAGGCGCGGGTGCGGGTTCCGGTTCGGGCGCTGTCTGCGCCTGAGGCGCTTCCGGCTGCATTTCATCCGGCTCTCCCACGTGGAATGCCAGGCTGCCCTCGGAGGCGAGCAGCTCGCGCAAGCGCTCCGCGCGCTCAGTTTCGATGCGTTCCTTTTCGGCCGCCTTCTCTTTTTCTATCAGCCTACCCTCGGCACGGCGCACTTCCTGCAGCGTCGTCCCCATGTCGGTATGCGTCTTTTTGATCCGCTCAAAGAGCTGCTTTGCCTGCTGCTCCAGCTCCTTTGCCGAATCGATAAATTTTGCTTTCGCCATTCATGCCACCCCCGTGTTAATTTGCGTGATTGTCCAGCGCGGACGCGCCGAGTATCATCTGCGCGAACCGCTCGTCCGTGACCGCCGCCACCATACGCCCATCCCTGCCGATTGCCCGCCCCATATCCGGAACCGTGAGGCAGGGGATTCCAGCGCGTTCGCACATGCCGAAATACCGTTCCTGTGTCGCCGCGGAAGCGTTCGCGTCCAGCAGCACCAGCCGCGCGCCGCCGCGCTTCACTGCGCGTTCGCAGGCGAAGTCCCCCGCGAGGCATTTTCCGGCGCGCATGGCAAACCCCATCGCGCCGCGCAACTTTGTTTCATTCACCCTGAGCGATCTCCTCCCTGAGGCGCGCGAACACCTCCGGGTCTACTTTATGTTCCAGCGCACGCTCCAGCGCACGGATCTTCTGCGCCTTGTCCAGGCATTCCACCGCGGGGCAAACGTACGCGCCGCGTCCGGAAGCCTTCCCAGTCCGGTCCAGCCGGATCTCGTTTTCCGGCGTGCGCACGATGCGCAGCAGCTCCTTTTTCGGCCGCATCTGCCTGCACCCGACGCACATCCGCATCGGGATCTTCTTGCCAGCCATGTGCACACCTCCCACCCAGCTTTATTCCCGGGGTTCCTCCGGCTGATCCGCAGCCGCTTCCTCCGCCGCGTCATAAAGCGCAAGTTCCTCTTCCATCTGGGTCTGGCTCTTGATGTCGATCTTCCAACCCGTGAGCTTCGCCGCAAGGCGCGCGTTCTGCCCTTCCTTGCCGATGGCAAGGGAGAGCTGGTTGTCCGGCACGATCACCTTGGCGGCTTTCTCGGTCTCGTTGATGTAGACCATGAGCACCTTCGCGGGGCTCAGCGCCTTTGCGATATAAACAGCGGGGTCGCTGTCCCACTCGATGATGTCGATCTTCTCGTTGTGGAGTTCGTTTACGATGCGCTCTACGCGGATGCCGCGCTGGCCGACGCACGCGCCGACCGCGTCCACCTGCGGATCAGAGGAATACACCGCGACCTTCGTGCGGAAGCCGGCCTCGCGCGCGATGGATTTCACCTGCACCACGCCGGTCTGGATCTCCGGCACCTCAAGCTCAAACAGGCGCTTCACAAGCCCCGGATGCGTACGGGAAACGAGCACCTGCGGCCCCTTGTTGGTCTTGCGCACCTCGAGCACATAGACCTTGATGCGGTCGTTGTTGTTGTATTCCTCGCCCGGGATCGTCTCGTTCATGGCGATGAGGCCGTCCGTCTTGCCGAGCTCGACATATACGCCGCCCTTTTCCACGCGCTGCACGATCGCCGTCAGGATCTCGTTTTCCTTTTCCACATATTCGTCGAAAATCACGCCGCGCTCGGCCTCGCGGATGCGCTGCACGACGACCTGCTTGGCCGTCTGTGCCGCAATGCGGCCAAAGCTCCTCGGGTTCGCCTCTTCTTCCAGCACGTCGCCGACTTCATAAAGGGAATTGATCGCGCGGGCCTTTTCCAGGGAGATCTCGGCATGGACGTCCTCCACCTGCTCCACAACCGTTTTGGAGGCGAATACCTGCACCTCGCCCGTGTCCCGGTCCACCACGGCACGCACGTTGCCCGTGGTGCCGTAATTGCGCTTATATGCCGCGATCAGCGCGGATTCAAAAGCGTCGATCAGGATGTCCTTGCTGATGCCGCGCTCCTTTTCAATTGCGTTGAGTGCCTCCATGAATTCGGCGTTCATTGATGATTCCTCCGTTTAGCTTTGCTATAAAAGTAGTAAGTGACGTTAGTTTAAATCGTATCTGCGCGCTTATTCGAAATCGATATGCGGGCGCACGAGCGCCGCATCCTTGCGGGCGATGGTCATCTCGCCCCGCGCCGCGCTGCCCTTCCCCGCAAGGGCAATGGTGAACGAAGCGGCGTCATAGGAAATGAGCGTACCCGTGAACTCTTTTTTCTTGTTCACCGGAGCGTAGAGCTTCACGTCCAGCTTGTTTCCGACGTTGCGCGCAAAATCCTTGTCCTTTTTGAGCGGCCGGTCAATGCCGATGGAGGATACGGAAAGGTAGTATGCCTCCGGGATCGGATCCGCTTCGTCCAGGATAGGGTCGACCGTGCGGCTCACGCGCTCGCAGTCGTCCAGCGAAACGCCGCCCGGCGCGTCAATATACAGCGTAAGCACCCAGTTGCCGTGCTCTTTTTGGTATTCCACCTCGTCCAGCTCAAACCCGAGCGCCTCGACCGCTGCGCGCACAGCCTGATCCACCGCTTCCGTGATCTTCAACCCAGTCCCTCCACCTTCAAAACAAAAGAGCGGGAAAAACGCCCACTCTTTCAAACCTCAAATACAGCTTTTGCTGACCAACAAATTTATTATAACAGCTTATCCCGGGGAAAGCAAGCATAATCTTCCCACATGGGCCTGCTTTACGCCTTAAAACAGCGTGAGCTGGTTTGTTTCCGGCATGCCGTCGAAGCAGCCGAGTGCGCGCATTGCAGTGATGACGGCGCTGTTGGCCTTCGTGCGCGCGCGGAAATCCTCCACCGAGCCGAACGGGCCGCCGCTTTGCGCCTCCTCAATGCCGATCGCCGCGTTCGTGCCCACACCGGCGATGGAAGAAAACGGCGGGCGGATCGCGTTCCCTTCTATGACAAAGCGCGTCGCTTTGGAGTGCGTCAGGTCCACCGGCAGCAGCTCAATCCCCCGGAGGTTCATCTCGTATACCACCTCCAAGATGACCAGGAGATCCGCCTCCTTGGTTTCGATCTCGTTCCCCTTGGCCTTGAGCGCCTTGATGTTCTTGAGCACGCGCTCCGCCCCGCCGGACGCCTGAGCGACGTCGAACGCATCCGCACGCACGGTGAAGTACACGGAATAGAACGCGAGCGGCAGATGTACCTTGTAATACGCGACGCGGAACGCCATCATCACGTACGCTGCGGCGTGCGCCCGCGGGAACATGTACTTGATCTTTTTGCAGGAGGTCACGAACCATTCCGGCGTGTTGATCTTCTGCATATGCTCTTCCATCTCCGGGGTGAGACCCCGGCCCTTGCGCACGCTCTCCATGGTCTTGAAGGACATGAGCGGTTCCCCACCCCGCAGGATGAGGTAGTTCATGATGTCGTCGCGCGTGCAGATGACCTGGGAAAGCGTCGCCTGGCCGCTGAGCACAAGGTCCTGTGCGTTCCCGAGCCACACGTCCGTCCCGTGGGAAAGGCCCGCAAGGCGCACGAGCTCCTCCATAGTAGTGGGCCGCGTATCCATGAGCATCTTGCGCACGAAGTTCGTGCCGAATTCCGGGATGGCGATGCTGCCCACGTCGCACTCAAGCTCCTCGAGCGTGATGCCAAGCGGCTCGATGGTGCGGAATATTTTCATGGTTTCCGGGTCGTCCAGCGGGATGTCCTTCGGGTCGAGGCCCGTCACATCCTGCATCATGCGCAGCGCCGTCGGGTCGTCGTGGCCGAGGATATCGAGCTTGACGAGGCGGTCGTCCATCGCGTGGAAGTCGAAATGCGTCGTAATGGTGTTCTTTTCCTTTTTGTCCGCCGGGTACTGCACTGGGGAAAACTCGATGATGTCGTTCTCCTGCGGCACGATGACGATGCCGCCCGGGTGCTGGCCCGTGGTACGCTTGACGCCCACGCAGCCCGCGACGAGGCGCTCCGTCTCGCCCCGGTTGAAGGTCACGCCCTGCTGTTCGCAATAGCCCTTGATATAGCCATAGATCGTCTTGTCCTGCAGGCCGGAGATCGTCCCCGCACGGAAGGCGTGCCCTTCGCCGAACATTTCCTCCACGTATTTGTGCGCGACCGGCTGGTATTCACCGGAGAAGTTCAGGTCTATATCCGGCGTTTTGTCGCCCTTAAAGCCAAGGAACACCTCGAACGGGATCTCATAGCCGAGCTTTTGGTACTTTGTGCCGCATACGGGGCAGTTTGCGTCCGGCATGTCCACGCCGCAGGCATACTTGGTGCGGTCCACGTCGAAATCGCTGTGCTTGCAGTTGGGGCATACGTAGTGCGGCTGGAGGGGGTTCACCTCCGTGATGCCGGCCATCGTCGCCACAAACGAGGAGCCGACCGAGCCGCGCGAGCCGACGAGG
>OHEP01001926.1_pt1 | contig 9883 bp, 5 predicted proteins | sample 1567271 | NCBI WGS metagenome assembly OHEP01 (sample SAMEA3879577, study PRJEB24766) | human gut metagenome | biome: human-associated habitat; feature: feces | place: USA | collected 1985/1987
CACTGCCGTCGTTTTGCATCAAGGAAAAATACTCGGCGTCGTACCCAAAACATATCTTCCGAACTACAAGGAATTCTACGAAAAAAGATGGTTCACTCCAGCAGACAGATATACGGAAAAAGAGATTGAACTATGCGGACAGCAGACGGCCTTCGGAACGCAGCTTCTGTTTGAGTGCCGAGAGGTCGTGTTCGGCATCGAAATCTGCGAAGATCTGTGGGCGCCAATCCCTCCCAGCAGCTACCACACCGTCGCCGGTGCCGACATCATATTCAATCTATCGGCCGACGACGAATCTACAGGCAAATATGACTACCTGCTCTCACTCATATCACAACAGTCGTCAAGATGTCTTTGCGGCTACATATTCTCTTCATGCGGTTTTGGCGAATCTTCAACCGACGTCGTATTTGCCGGCAACGCATTCATTTTCGAAAACGGACAGCAGCTGGCCTGCAGCAGGCGCTTCTCTTTTGAAGAACAACTGATATTTGCCGATATCGACATAGAGCGGATACGCAACGAACGGATTGTGAATACCACGTTCTCCTCCAGCCGCACCAGGGCCGACATCGGCAGCTACCGGCGCATACAATATTCTTACAGCCAACCTCAGCCATATGAACTGCAGCGCAGCTACGACCCGCACCCGTTTGTCCCGTCAGGCCCCCGGCTCAACGAACGGTGCAAAGAGATATTCTCAATACAAACCAACGGACTGGCACAACGCATACGCCACACCAATGCCCAAACGGCTGTGATTGGAATCTCCGGCGGCCTTGACTCGACCTTGGCTCTCTTGGTCTGTGTAAAAACATTCGACAGGATGAAAAAGCCCCGCAAGGATATCGTCGGCGTAACCATGCCTGGATTCGGCACCACCGACCGCACCTATAACAATGCCACCAATCTGATGAAACAACTGGGCATAACCCTAAGGGAAATCAGCATACGCGAAGCATGTCTGCAGCACTTCAGTGACATCGGGCACGACATGTCGGTGCACGACGTGACCTACGAAAACTCACAGGCACGTGAACGCACGCAAATACTCATGGACATCGCCAATCAATCAGGAGGGATGGTGATAGGCACAGGCGACCTCTCCGAACTGGCACTCGGATGGGCTACCTACAATGGCGACCACATGTCCATGTATGGAGTAAACGCCGGCATCCCCAAAACCCTGGTGAAACATCTCGTGGAATGGGTAGCCCGGAACGAAATGGACGCCGAAACTTGCAACACACTGCTTGACATCACAGATACGCCCATAAGCCCGGAACTGATTCCAGCAGCTCCTGACGGCACAATAAAGCAGAAAACTGAAGACCTGGTCGGGCCATATGAACTGCACGACTTTTTCCTATACTACTTTATGCGCTTCGGTTTCTCTCCCCGCAAGATATACATGCTGGCCATCCACACATTCGGCAACAGCTATGACAAAGATACTATCAGGAAATGGCTGCAGACGTTCGTCCGACGTTTCTTCGGACAACAGTTCAAACGCTCATGCCTGCCCGATGGCCCGAAAGTCGGAAGTATCGCCATCAGCCCGCGCGGTGATTGGCGCATGCCCAGCGATGCCACTTCAGCCTTATGGCTCAAGCAAATCGAGCAACTTTGAAAAAAGAAATCTTTTATTCCGGAACGTGAGTTCGGTATAATTATTTATCCCTGGGCAGAGGTCATTGTATGCTATTGCCGCATCACGTCTTCACAATCCTACTGACAGAAAATTCTAAAGTACTGATAGAAATTTCTGTCAGTACTTTAGTTTTTACGAAAGTACTGACTGTTTTTACGGTGAAAAAGTCAGGGTAGTGTCTCTTTGTAGTAGTTATACCGAACTCACGTTCATTACCATGCTTTCCTCCATTAAAAATTAAGAAATGCCTGAATACATAGCCGCATACGCCCCTCATAAATCAAAATCTATCTTATTGCTATGGGTACTTCTGTTTAACTCTCTGAGCCTCTCCCTGGTTCTTTCCTCCTCCATTCTGTTGAGCAGTATTTTATAGACTTCTTGTAGAGAGTCCACCTTTTCCTGCAATTGCGCATTCAGTTGTGCCAGGTTCTCGTCCTTGAGTTTTATGGCCCTCTCCTGCTTTTGCTTTTCACGGAGAAGTACAAATAATGAGTCTTTCTCTTTTCCCAATGCAGAATTCAAAAGTTCTATGGAATCTTTCTGAATCTGAAGCCAACCATATTGGATTTGAAGAGAATCCTTCCTGATCTCACTCAAATTCTTCAAGACAATAATCGAATCATTCATTTCCTTCAACCGCACTGACTCCGATTCTGCATCAGCTCTTGCTATTGTGTTCCAGACCAACACCGCGACAATAACAAACAAAGAGGATGCAAGCAACAGCCCCTTGAAAACCACCTTTCGGGTTTTCAAAGCATTGTATTCCATCTGTCTGTCGTTCCTGTGCTTTACAATAATCGGGCACAGAACATCATGGGTATACTCGATATAGTCAACCTTATTTGATTTAGGCTGCACATTGAGTATTCTTTTCTCTTTCAATAAATTAATTTCTGAAAGCAGGACTCCGGCAGTCAGAGCATCCTCTAAAGGAATATTATGCCGGTATCCGCCTGTTGTAATGAGGTGCTCCTCCAAATATGAGATACTCTTACTTGATATTTCTTTAATGCTGTCCGCATAGAAAGTAGATATAATGTCATCTCCAAACTGATGAATAATCTCTGAGGTAATCATGACATTTTCTGAAGCAATCATTCTTTCGAACAGTTGCGACATATAGAGCGACAATATCGTGGCATTGACCTCTTTTAGATTCTCCAACACCAGTTTCTTCAGAATGCTTTGGGCAACGGCATGATCCACCAGTCCAGGCTGCGGCATGGTGATAACCTCGTAGGCCTCATCCATTGACAAATCCTGAAGACGATACCGGTTCCGCTTAAAAGCCGGTATTGTCTCACTATATTTCTCGATACAATACAAATAATCTTCCCTCAGACAGAAAACTATGCGGTAGTCCTGCCCTGCAGCGTCGCCATTCAGAATTATTGAAATATCCTTGAAGAACTTTGTGATGCTGTCAATGTTCTGAGATTCATTCAACGTGAATATCTCCTCAAACTGGTCAAAAACAAAAACCGGAGTCAGTTTAATTCCTCTTGACGTATGATATCGCCCAGAGTTCAACACGGTGGCCAGCGACCTGTTTCCGACACATTCATCCCGTTTCTCGACTATGATTCCGCGGGAAGGCAACGTTATGGCACTCTCTATTTGCGCAAGGTAATAGTCATAGGAATTACCGTCCGTAATGTCATGTTCCAGACGAATATAAATAGGATAAAAATCCTCATAACGTAAAAGCGGGAAGACCCCTGCTTTCAACAAGGATGTCTTTCCTATTCCGGACTTGCCATATATAATGGAATTAAACCCATTTATAATCATATTGGCCACATCATCCGTTTCCTTCTTACGGCCGAACAACTTGTCCTCCTCATCATAGGACTTCAATCCAAGCCAAGGGTTCACACTAACATTTGGCATGCGCTTCCAATTTGATAAGTTCCAACTTTATCTCATTTGCAAAGTTCAACAGGCTTTCATCCGTATTTTCTTTCGAAATGATGCGGACATTATGCGCTTTCAAGGCATCGGGAATACCAGACTCCCTATCCTCCAAGTCAAAATCTTCTGCACAAAGAGGACATATATATGTAACGTTGCCTAAACGGCGTTTCCGGACAATCGCTTCCTCCCATTCATCACGGTAAATGTGCTCATCGCGATATTGTTCTTTTATGCTGTTCGTAAGAACGGGAACAAAAAGCTTCGCTGTCCGGATAGCATACCGGATATCTTTCCAAAAATCAACCCCTGCACCCAGATCCTTCCTGTCGAACCATACATTCAGCCCCATCTCCGTCAGAATAACATATAAGCGTTCTACCAAATCCTTGTCAGCACGGGAATAACTGATGAATACGTCGGCATTACTTTGGGGAGTGTCAAACTTCACTTGCTTGAGTGCATCGGCCAACAGGTTGTTCTTCTCCTCTATTCTTCGGCAAAGTTCGCTTATGAAATCGTGAACAGGCATCGTCTGGGTAAGGGTGTTGGAGCGAGTCAGAAAATCAATAAACTCGTCATCCGCAGAATTGCTCACGGCAAACAATCCTATCTTCTGCTCGTCATTATTCTTTCTGATTTTGGTATCCTTCATGGCAAACCAAATAAATCTGAACAGCCAATCGGTATAGTCGCATCCCAGAACAAGCAAGAACTTATTTGCCAGCGCATTGGAAAGGTTTGCAGGTTTCGACCTGTTGGTATTGTCAGTTTCTGCCAACCATGAACGTGAAAAGTCAAGCATATCCTTATCACTCAAAACAAACCGACGCCCTTCGCTGTTTGCCTTCCCAAACATATAATATAACGTAGGAGTCTGAAGATTATCAAGAGCAGGTATATCGTCGTTAGTGTCAGCATTGTTGTCAAACGTATATACGCGCAACCTGTCTCCATGTATATCCCTCATCGCTTTCTCCACCGTAGGGTCATACGATGTATAGATGACTGACGGAAAGTATCTGACTGACAAAAGTCTCTTCAGGTCATCCGAAGGAGTTGTGAGTTTTTGGTTTGAGTCCTTATTCAGAATGGCACTGACATATCTATAAATGTCATCATTCTTTCGTTCCACCTGAAAGCGGGGAATGAGCTGCGAGAAACTCCTTGCTGCAGTTCTCATATTGCACAATGGGGAAATATTCCGCACAAGGATATCACTAATACTGCAACCCTCAAACGATGTGAGTTAGCTGCCGATGACTGGTATTACATTGCCTTTTATCACCTGGTCAACCAAGATGTTCCAATGTTCCTCTTCGCCTGAGTGGCTTGTGTTGCCCGGCATATCTATATTAAAATCCAAATCCATACAATCTGCGTTACTCTTTACGTTGCTTACGCCCTTCACCCTTTCATAGGAAAACAAGCAGTTCCCTTCAGGAATGCGTCAGGCCTATTTATACAGATTCTCCCACATTGCAACCTCATAGAGGAAGCCCCGAGCAGGAAATCGGCCCGTGCAGCACGTGCCTCAACTCTTTTTCCGAAAAAGGACTATGTACTCATCCCATCGGATGGGACTTCGCATACACTGTGGGGACAACTCTATTCCCGGGAGATTTTGAACCCCGATTTCAGAATAAACCTGATGGTCTCCATGGATGTATTCCGGTCATATGCTTTCTCTGCCTCGCTCAACTCTTCATACGGCACCAGACACGGATGCTTCTTTTCCTCATCATTCCGTTCTACGCCATACGTCCATCCGTCCTTCATACGGTTCGCAGCCCATACCTCATGTACGTTTTTTGCCAGCTGCTCTGCCAGCCCGCACAGTTCCTCCGGTAACACAATGCCTTCGGTATCCGCCGGCTGCGGCACATAATCATTCTTGTTCATATGTCATTCACTCATAAGATGAAAAAGGTAATATGGAAACTATCCATATTCCATTTACCATACCACTCGCTATTGTATCAATTCATTATTCCTTAAAAAAATAAGGAAACAGACCTACTAAAGGAATCATATTTATATAAAATCCTCATATTCCGCTTAATTCTCAATTCCAAGCTTTTTCTTCTTCACAGACTTTAAGAAGCTCACCTAATTCTTTTATTAGTTCTTCAAATCTTTCTTCTAATTCTGTTTGCATTTGATACATTAGGAAACTTTTCTCGGCAAATTGCCATCCATCGTTAAATTCTTCATTTTTTACTTTGAGATAATCAGACAAATCTTGAGCCTTCTGGTCTTTACTTATATCATATCCTCTTAAGGCTGACATCTGAATAAGATTCTTACATACATTTTCAAAGGCATTATTATAAATACCTGCTTTTCTCTCTTTCAGCATAGGCAACAACGTTTTCAATACAGAATCACTCAATTTTATCAAGGATGTGTCTACACTTAGAGGTTTGACTGCCAAATGCATTTCCTGCATTCGTCCTAATAACCTCTCGCGTTCAGTTTTCGCCATACGTATTTTATCAATACCTTGCCGACTGTAACGATACTCTTCTACAAACTTGGCAATCCAAGACCAAGCACTGTCTCTCTTCTCCGTCTTAACATCAGTTAATGCTGAATTATATAAAGATTCCATATTCTGCAAGCTATTACCTAAATTACGTAGTACTTCATCCAAATTTTCCGAAGAATAATAATCCGCTACTTCTTCAAGCATATCCAAATACTCCTTTAGATTCCTGTTATTCTCCTCTTGATTCCAACCCATATCCATATAACATAGACTTCGAAATAAATCATACCATGCAAAAAGTTTTCCTTTCAAGATATCGCTCGAATGGATTTTAATAGAGCTTATTCCCTCTTCATTTATAGTTATATCAGTCATAAACGACATCCGCATTAGAGGAACAGAAGTAAAGAACGACAACAAATAGGTTTTTGAAAGAGAAAATAATGCCGGCATATCAGACTTATTCACACGGTCTCTTATAAGACTTAATATAATCGTTCTTGATAGCTCCCGATGAAACCCTATAATATCTCTATCTTCCAAAGTTTCGATTTTCCTTCTCTTCATTACTCCATCTGACATCGCATCTAATGAGAATTTCTTTAACTCATTCGTCAAAACACACTGCTGCAATGAGTCTAATTTCTCCAAAGAACTTATTACGTCTAAATTGTATTTTCTTCCAGACAAGGCAAAAGTAATATTCGCCTCCCTCAATTCACAAAACAATTTAGCAGCATAATAGTCTATCTGTTCTTCTATCTGCTCCTCGGGAGGCAATCCTTGATCTATTTTCTGACGAAGGTATTGCTCTAACGTTGGAGAAACAACAATGGATGCCGTCATACGATGATTTTCTGGATTCCATATCAAACTACTATCTATATTTACATTCATATTCTCCTTCACAAACGGTGAAACATTGATAACAGACCTAACCGGAACTCCCGCATTCTTAAAAGGGTACTTTCCTTTCAGTAGTGTGGTATCAATTTGAACGTTTATGGGAACACAACACGGTAGAATTGTATCACCATCAGTAGGGTATACAACCCCTATATACTTATTTTCCAATGAATCACAATCATAAATCAGAACCTCTCTCCATGAAGCGACATGACAAACCTTGTTGGAAGCGATTACAAAAGGATTAAAGCCCAAATTCAGAAGAAAGACAGAAAACAGAACCAATACACCTGATGCAATTATAAATATACGCTTAGCTCTCGTAAGCAAATAATATTTTGAACTGGAATGTGTATGCCGAATTATATATACTAAAATCGAAATCCATAATAAAATAAGCAATAACGACACCGTCATTCCATACAACTGCTTTACTGTATTATAATAGGGACAATAGCTAATAACGGAAAGCAAAAACAAAAACAACAGCATTGAGATACACAGATACAACATTCTCTTATGCAAGCGTTTAATCCACTTCATATTAAAAAAGCCCCACACCCACAATGCAAACAGTAGAGGCAATGCTGTTAACGCCCATGAAGAATCACAAGGTTCGCTAACTCCAATACCTGTTCCACAAAGACATTCATAAAAAACACAAGATGCAAAAATAAAATATCCCCCCCAAAGAGGCCAATTGGAAAGATTTTTACTATGTACTTCTCCTTTTTGGTATATTGTTCTCAAATTATTGATGGATATGGCCAATACCACCACACTGATCAAAAAACCAATTACGGTAAGTTTTAGAACATAAATATCCGTAAAATGAATCCTCTGGCTTACAAGACCCCAAAACAAAAACGTGGCCAACAAAGATATAAAAGACATAGCAGCCGACAATAATTGCCACTTCTTGCTTTTACGGACAATAAATATAGTTATTAATGGTACATATAAAATCAACAGAACCATCAAAAATAAAACAGAAAAACTTTCACTTATAGAGTTTACTGTTTGCAGAGGAAGGCTACACCACATTCCGCTGTTACTTATAAAATCCCGAACCGAATGCAGTGGCTGTTGCTGTAAAGACGCTAGTAAAGGCTGTGGTAAAGATTCTGGTAAAGATTTTAGTAAGGGCATTAAAACATTCCACAAATATGCAACAATTCCAAATACTGTAGAAATTATACAAAACTGTATCCACTCACTTCTCCGGTTAAGTTTCCAAGCCGTTTTTCCTTGCCTTTCCTTTCTTGACGAGTCTATGGCCTTGCATAGTCTGTCATGGGGCAGTTCAACTGTCCTTACCACCACATCACCCGCTTCTTTCCTTCCAATTTCTTTAATCAGGCCATTTTCCTTTTCAATTAATTTATCAACCCATTTTTTCAAAGGTACTAAACTTTCTTCATCTGTATCTCGCCGACTTCGTTTGCCTTTTTCATCAACAAAAGCATCTTCTATGTTTGCTATTATTCCCTCATCCTTAATTGGATCAAGTCCTGCTAAAATAAGTTTCTTCTTGTAGAATCTCAATAATATATCATCAATCGTATCATCTTGATTTCGACCCAAGCCTTCAAGCAGAATTGTTCTTTCTTTATCAGAGATCTCACTAAGAGTATGGCAAACAACAGACAAAATTAAAGCATATACACAAGGTTGACTTTCGTTTTTAACTATTTTTTTCGTATCAGTACAACCTTGAATAATTTTATCAGCATAAGCCCCTAATGAAGATTCATTTAAGGAAATGACTTCTCTTGCTCCTTTTATCGTTAAGGGCTTAAGACACATTCGATTTTCTTGCAATGCAGGGAGAAAATGTTTTTCTACACACCAATAATCCAAATCACCCAAATACTCTGTACGAAAAGAAAACAGTGCTTTATAATTCTTCTGAGTAGGTATTTCATCCCAAGAGAAACCCGCTATGTCTTGTAATGATCTTGGCGGATAATCTGTTGAAATCTCTTCTAACCAAGAGAAGAAACAATCAGTCCAATCATAATTTGCCTTTGTAAAAACTTCTTCAAACTGGTCAAAAACATAAAAAGGCTTTAATTCTACTCCATTTTTTTTAAAACAATAGTTACGTAATCTCCACCATTGATTTTTCTTTAATATGGCTGATTGCTCTATACTAAATCTAGATTCCGACCATTCTGACTGCTCGTAAGATATCTTATGCGTTGCAACCTCTTCAGCTATCCTGCAATCAATAATTTTTTCTATAGACTCAATATTCGTTAACTCTTCATTTTTTAATACAATGTATAAAGGATAATAATTTCTTCTTCTAAGAATTGGAAGAAGTCCAGCTCTAATCAACGACGATTTTCCTTCTCCTGATGCCGCATAATAAACGGTATAGTCATTTCTAATAATCCTATCATATAAAGCCCACGTTTCATCATTACGTCCAACAAAATCAAAACCACTATTTTCATCATAAGGTACAATACCTAAATACTTCTGTTCCATACTACCCACTTTCTCTTAGTAAAAAATTTCTTTCAACTTATCCTCCAAATTATTTTCATTACATACAAGTTCCTGAATATGATAAAACAGTACGTCCGTTTGCAACATTTCATATTCCTTATACTTCGGGAGCTTTTCCAAAAGGCCATTACAAAGACTTTCATCTCTATGTAAAATGCCCTTATAATCAGTATACGTGACTTTGGTTTCCTCTAAAATCAAAGGGAAGGCATAACCTCTTTCACCGTCTCTTTTTTTAAGTAAAAAATATTGCTTTATTCGCTCTATCTCCTGATACACACCTGTGGGTAATACATCACCAGTATCATCTCTGTGATTTTTTTCTATAGCTTTTCTAAGATAATTATTTGTTATCATTACTGTCCCGTTAAAAATGGAAACTGGTCTTTGAAATAATTGAAATATAG
>OHEP01001934.1_pt1 | contig 9848 bp, 10 predicted proteins | sample 1567271 | NCBI WGS metagenome assembly OHEP01 (sample SAMEA3879577, study PRJEB24766) | human gut metagenome | biome: human-associated habitat; feature: feces | place: USA | collected 1985/1987
TACCTTCCGCTTCTGCACGTGCTTCTGCAGAATTCAATACGTCGTAAGGACGGGACGCTACTTGTTCCACCAAATCCTGAGGGGGGCGAATCCCTTTAAAGGGTTTAATTATAGCCATAAGAGAGTGTTTTATATGGATTATTGAGGTTTCTTTTTCACAAAATATCTTATCAGATAAATAGCACTACTTAATATCAGTACAACAGATACGCCCTCGCAAAAGCCGAGGGCGAAATCTGACAATTCATTTCTGAATATACTACTTAATGAAAATATACCAGCACCTATTGCTAAATAAAGAACTGAACATTTATAGGTAGTCTTACTATTCATCTCATTTCCTGTTTACGCGGAACTTCTCGCAACCGTCTTTCAGGAAGCCTACAATCTGCTTAGCAGCGGCAATACCTGCGTTGATATTGGCTTCGGCAGTCTGGGCCCCCATCTTTTTCGGTGTAGAGAAATAACGTCCGGCAAACTTGGCTGCAAATGTTTCATTGGCAGCAGGCATAATGTCGGTCATGTATTTCAAGTCGGTGCGCTCTTCCATCAGCTGGATAAGCTCTGCTTCATTGATGACTTCCTTACGGGCTGTGTTCACCAGCAGTCCGCCCTTCGGCATCTTGTTCACCAATGCATAATTGATGGAATTCTTCGTTTCGGCAGTTGCAGGAATATGCAGGGAAACGACGTCGCAAGTAGAGTAAAGCTCTTCGGCAGAACCCACAGCCTTCACTCCATCCTTCTCGATTACTTCTTTCGGGCAGAAAGCGTCGAACGCATAAATCTCCATACCGAAGCCTTTGGCAATACGGGCTACGTTGCGGCCTACGTTACCATAAGCGTGGATACCCAGCTTCTTGCCCATCAGTTCAGTACCGGAAGTACCGTTATACATATTACGGACAGCCATCACCATCAAGCCAAAAGCTAATTCGGCCACAGCATTGGAGTTCTGTCCCGGAGTATTCATTACACATACACCGTGTGCAGTGGCAGCAGCCAAATCACGCAGAGCCGACGTTCTGATCTGCGATACAGCCGGACGTCTCCACAATAAGAAAAACCTGATGGAGGAGCTGCGCAAAATCAACCGGATTATTGAAAAAGAGTATCCGGATGCCTACCGGGAAACCCTGGTTGTGCTGGACGGAACAACAGGACAGAATGCTCTTGTTCAGGCAAAGCAGTTTATGGAGGTAGCTGATATTACAGGCATTATTCTGACAAAGCTGGATGGAACGGCAAAGGGCGGAATTGCAGTGGCAATTCAGGCAGAGCTGGGACTGCCGGTTAAATATGTCGGCGTAGGCGAAAAGATTGATGATCTGCAGAAATTCAATTCTACAGATTTTGTCAATGCCCTGTTTGATGTGAAACAGGACTGATAGAAAGAGAAGGACAGAGGGAGAGAGGACAAAAGACATGGAAAACACAGAGAACATGGAGTTATTAGAAAACGGACAGGATGACGAAAAAATGACTCTGGAGAAATTTGAAGACGCCACAGAAGAGGTAAAAAAGGTTACCCAGGAAACAAAGCTGGTCTTCAGTGAATATTATTCCTCCATTACAGGAAACAAGGTTTATTTCAAACCGGAAAATATGCAGTATACCGGCGCCTACAAGGTGCGGGGAGCTTATTACAAAATCAGCACCCTTTCTGAGGAGGAAAAGAAGAGAGGACTGATTACTGCTTCTGCAGGAAACCATGCCCAGGGCGTGGCCTATGCCGCCAAGCTGGCCGGAATCCGCGCTGTAATCGTAATGCCCACAACCACACCGTTAATTAAAGTAAACCGCACCAGAAGCTATGGCGCTGAGGTGGTTCTGTACGGCAACGTTTTTGATGAGGCCTGCGCCTATGCCTACCAGCTGGCAAGTGAAAATGGATATACCTTTGTCCATCCCTTTGATGACCTGGATGTGGCAACCGGTCAGGGAACCATTGCCATGGAAATTATCAAGGAGCTGCCGACAGTAGACTACATTCTGGTTCCCATCGGTGGCGGCGGACTCTGCACAGGCGTTTCCACCCTTGCCAAGCTTCTGAATCCCAAGATCCGCGTGATCGGCGTAGAGCCTGCAGGCGCAAACTGTATGCAGGAATCCTTAAAAGCCGGTCATGTAGTCGCTCTTTCTGATGTAAACACCATTGCAGACGGTACGGCTGTAAAACGCCCCGGAGAAAAGCTCTTCCCCTACATCCGGCAGAATGTGGACGAGATCATTACCGTAGAGGATTCTGAGCTGATTGTAGCATTCCTGGATATGGTGGAGAACCACAAAATGATCGTGGAGAATTCCGGACTGCTTACCGTGGCTGCACTGAAGCATCTGAATGTAAAAAAGAAAAAGATTGTATCTATTTTAAGCGGCGGAAATATGGATGTGATTACCATGTCCTCTGTTGTTCAGCACGGACTCATTCAGAGAGATCGAATCTTTACCGTATCTGTGCTGCTTCCGGATAAACCCGGTGAGCTGGCCAAGGTTTCTTCTCTCCTGGCAGAGGAAAAGGGAAATGTAATCAAGCTGGAGCACAATCAGTTTATCAGCATTAACAGAAATGCAGCGGTGGAGCTTAGGATTACCCTTGAGGCAGAGGGCACAGAGCACAAAAACAGAATTGTCCAGGCCTTAAATGATGAGGGCTACCGTCCCAAGCTTGTAAAATCAAAAGGCGTATACAGTGACTGATTCTGCTGAAAGGAAAATGGGGGTTATCTGAGATGAGCGAGGATACGAGGACCGCGCCGCTGGCGGTGAATATACATTATTTTGTGAAATGGACCCTGATTTCGGTTGTGATTGGCCTTGCTGTCGGAGCAGTGGGAACGGTGTTCGGGCACGGAGTGGCCTGGGCAACCAGGATGTGGAACCGATATCCCTGGACAGTATTTCTCATGCCGGCGGCCGGCGTTCTGATCGTCTGGCTGTACCGTGTCTGCCATGAGGAAAAAAACCGTGGAACGGACATGGTAATCGAGGCTGTTTCTGCCAATGAAGAGGTGACCTTTGCAACTGCGCCGCTGATCTTCATTTCTACGATATTAAGCCACTGTGTCAGCGCTTCTCTGGGACGGGAAGGGGCGGCTCTTCAGCTGGGGGGAAGCCTGGGAAACCTGATCGGAAAGGTGATGAAGCTGGACGAGAAGGATAAAAAAGTGGCGGTGATGTGCGGAATGAGCGCAGGCTTTGCGGCTCTTTTCGGAACGCCTCTGGCAGCTGCTGTCTTTGCCATGGAGGTAATCAGCATTGGCGTCATGTACTATGCGGCTCTGGTTCCCTGTGTATTTTCCGCTTTTCTCGGGGCGGCTCTTTCCTCCCGGTTCGGACTGAAGGCAGAAGCTTTTTCTGTGGGGCAGATCCCGGAATTCGGCCTGTACGGAGCAGGTCTGTCCGTACTGTTAGGCATTCTCTGCGCCTGTGTGGGCATTGTTCTTTGCATCAGCCTTCATAAAAGCGGCCAGCTGTACCGGAAATATCTGCCCAATCCGTTCCTGCGGATTCTGGCCGGAAGCGGATTGTTTATTCTTCTGACACTGATATTTTCAGACAGAACCTATAACGGAAGCGGAATGGCTCTGATTGAGCGGTGCTTTGAGGGGGAAGCCGTTCCCATGTATGCGTTTCTTCTGAAAATCTTATTTACGGCAGTGGCGCTGGGCGCCGGGTTTAAGGGCGGAGAAATTGTTCCCACACTCTGCGTAGGAGCCGTATTCGGCTGTACAGCCGGCACTCTTCTCCATGCGCCCGCCGGGCTTTGTACGGCAATGGGCATGGCCTGCCTTTTTGTCAGTGTCACCAACTGCCCTGTAAGCACTATGTTTCTGGCCTTTGAAATGTTTGGATTTGAAGCAATGCCTTATTATGCCCTGGCTGTTGGCGTGTGCTTTACTCTTTCCGGATACTACGGACTTTACAGCAGTCAGAAATTTATTTATTCCAAAACACGGGCAGAATATATTAACAGAAAATCTCATTAAAAACAAAGATACGGAGGACCTGTATGCAAACTGTAATCAATCATGCAACTGTTCTTACCATGGATCCGGAGAAGCACATTTATAAAGACGGATATGTGGTAATGGAGGATAATAAGATCCTGGAAACAGGAGAAGGAAAGGGACCGGAGAATGCGGACTGTGTGGTAGACGGCAAAGGCGGAATCCTGATGCCGGGAATGGTCAATGTGCACAGTCATATTTCCATGATTCCCTTCCGTTCCATGGGGGATGACTGTCCGGATCGTCTCAGGAGATTTCTGTTTCCTCTGGAGTTGGAGGCCATGACGCCGGAGCTTATTTATTTAAGCGCCCGGTATGCGATATGCGAGCTTTTGCTGTCCGGCGTAACCTCGGTTCTTGACATGTATTATTTTGAGGATCAGGTTGCCCGGGCATGTGAAAAAATGGGAATCCGCGCATGGGTGGGAGAGACCGTTATCAATATGGCTACCTGTGACAGCAAAGAGCCTTATGGAGGGCTTGCCATCTGCGAGGAGCTTCTGAAAAAATGGTCGGGCCATGACAGGATTCATCCAATGGCTGCACCCCATGCCACCAACACCAATTCTCCGGAAATGCTGAAGGCAGCCTATGATCTGGCCTGCCGATATGAGGCTCCCTATACGCTTCATGTAAGTGAAATGGACTACGAGATGGAGCTTTTCCGGGAAAAGTATCAGAAAACACCTATCGAATTCCTGGCTGATTTAGGCGTTCTTGGTCCGAGAACCATCGCTGCCCACTGCATCCACGCAACGGAGCATGACATTGCACTGTTTGCAGAAACGGGGACAAAGGTGGCTCACTGCGTAGGCGCCAATACAAAAGGCGGAAAGGGTGTCTGCCCCGTTCTGGATATGAGAAACCAGGGCGTCTGTGTAGGCGTGGGAACAGACGGACCGTCTTCCGGCAATACCCTTGATCTGTTTACCCAGTTTAAGATGATTGCCTCTGCCCAGAAGACAAAGTATCACAGCCGCGGTGTTTTCCCGGCAGTGGATATTGTTGAGATGGGAACCATGGGAGGCGCCAGAGTTCTGGGAGCAGAAAAGGAGATTGGCTCCATTGAGCCGGGAAAAAAGGCAGATCTTGTTCTTCTGGAAACAGAGTCTGTTAATATGTTCCCGATTTACAATGTATATTCTGCCATCGTATATTCTGCAAACGCATCAAATGTAGACAGTGTCTGGGTGGACGGAAAACGTCTGGTAAAAAATCACAGACTGCTCTGCGCAGATTTGACAGCGGAGAGAAAGAAGCTGTCAGAGGCCATGGGAGAATTTGTCAGCAGAGCGGAAAAATATCCGGATGTGCTTTGATTGTTTTCCAGTCTTTGATAAAAAACAGACAAATGTATGATTTGTGTTAAAACTATGCAGAACTGCGGTAAAAATAAGCGCATAATTTGACGAATCGGGTTGACATTTGTTCTTTTCAATGTTATGTTAATATCGTTATTAGAGGAATTGATAACAACTCGGCTATTTATTAGAGGGACTGATTAATGAGTGGGTATTCGACTTATAAATGCAAGTCCCTTTTTCTGTCACAGATTTTTTGTGCAGAAAGAAGTGTTTTTGCCGGGATATCGCCTCTTGCAACAGCAAAAGATTGAGAAAGAAAGGTTGGTAGAACCGTGCTTGAGAAAAAAACAAAGATTTACTGGCTGTTTATTCTTCCCGGCTGCCTGTTTCTGGCTGTATTTATGCTGATTCCGCTGTTTTCGCTGATTCTGACGACGTTTTTCGATGAGGCGGGGGGATTTTCCCTGGAAGGATATTTCAGCCTTCTGGAAAGTACCTATTTTAAACAGGTTTTCTGGAGAAGTATCCGTCTGAGTCTGATCAGTACAGTGGCATGCGCACTGCTGGGCTTCCCTACAGCGTATTATATTTCCAAATATTCCAAGAACAAGGGAATGCTGATGGCACTGGCCGTGTTCCCCATGTTTACCAGTCCGGTTATTCGTTCCTTCAGCTGGATGGTTATTCTTGGAAAGAAGGGCTTTGTCAACAATCTTCTGGTCAGCAGCGGAATTGTAGACAAACCGGTCAGTCTTCTGTACAATGAGTTTTCCATGGTGGTGGGCTTTATCCAGCTCTTCCTGCCTCTGATGATCCTTTCACTGATTGGAATTATGGACAATATTTCCGAGGATCTGAATCTGGCAGCCGGAAGTCTGGGCGCATCCAGAGCCAGCACATTCCGCCATGTGATTCTTCCGTTAAGTATTCCCGGACTGGTAACGGGAAGCGTTCTGGTATTTACCGGCTGTCTGACAGCCTACACCACCCCGCAGCTTCTGGGAGGAACCGACACCCGTGTGCTTGCCACCATGATTTATCAGCAGGCCATGTCTCTGGGTGACTGGACTCAGGCTTCCGTAGTGGCTGTAGTCATGATTGTGGTGACCATGGTGGTTTCCAGCGGCATCACAGCAATCAGTAAAAAACTGAACCCGACGGTCTGACCGTTTATAGAGAGGATAAAGGAGAAAAGTATGGCACTGTTGGAATTGCAGAACATTACTGCAGGTTATGACAAAAATGTAATTCTGAAGGATTTGAACTTTCAGGTAGAAAAAGGAGAACTGGTTTCTTTGCTTGGTTCCAGCGGATGCGGAAAAACCACCACTCTGCGTCTGATTGCAGGTTTTTCCACTCCCATGGACGGAAAATTTATCTTTGACGGCAAGGATTACACCCAGGTTCCTCTGAATAAGCGGAATTTTGGTTTTGTATTTCAGAGCTATGCTCTGTTCCCGCACATGACGGTTTTTGATAATGTGGCTTTTGGCCTGAAGATGCGCAAGCTCCCCCAGGATCAGATCCGCAAGGAGGTTCTGGAGATGCTGGAGACAGTGGATCTGAAGGGCTTTGAAAACAGATTCCCCAAGGAAATGTCCGGCGGACAGAGACAGAGGGTGGCTCTGGCGAGAGCGCTGGTGATTAAGCCGGATCTACTTCTTCTTGACGAGCCTCTTTCCAATCTGGATGCCAAGCTCCGTGTAAAAATGAGAGTTGAGATTCGTCGTCTGCAGCAGAAATTCGGATTTACGGCAATCTATGTAACCCATGATCAGGAGGAATGCTTTGCTATTTCCGATAAGGTTGCAATTATGAACCATGGCGTGATTGAACAGATGGATACGCCGTCTGCCATTTACAACCATCCGAAGACGGAATTCATTGCCCGTTTTGTAGGATTTGAAAACTTCCTGAACCTGAAAAAGGACGGAGAAAACTATCTGGCTGAAGACGGTTCCCGGATTCAGGTTACAGAGAAAAAAGACGGAGAGCAGTTTAAGGCATGTATCCGCCCGGAGGACATTCAGATTGTTCCGGAAGGAGAGAACGCTGTGAATCCTCTGTCCGGTGAGATTGTGGTAAGCACCTTCCTCGGCAAGCGTCATCAGTACAATGTACGGACGGCTATCGGCGAGCTGGAGGTCAGCACCGATCAGGAATGTGTTTACGGCGTTGGAGATCAGGTTACCCTGTCTCTGACTCCCAATAAAATTATTTTACTGTAATGGTAAAGGAGAGAGATATTATGAAGAAGAAAGTATTGAGTATCGTACTGGCTGCATCTATGGCTGCTGCACTGACCGGGTGCGGAGGCTCCTCTGAAGAGACAAAGGCTGCAGAAACCACAGCTGCAAAGGCTGAGACTACAGCTGCTGCAGAAGGCTCTGAGAGCGAGGCTGCTTCTCTTGGCAATTTTGAGGGACAGGAGCTGAGCGTTTCTACCTTTTCCTTTAATGCAGAACTGCTTCAGAAGAACGTATACGATCCCTTTATGGAAGCAACCGGCTGCAAGCTGATCGTAGAGGGCGGAAAGAACGCAGAGCGTGTAACCAAGATCAAAGAGACTCCGGAGAACTACGATGTTGTTATCATCGGTGATGCTTTTGTGGCAGACCTGATTGATGCAGATCTTCTGGAAAAGACAGATTACAGTGCTTTAACCAACAGAGATGCTCTGTATGACAATGCAAAAGCACCTTTCGGCGAGGAGTATGGTCCGGCTTATACCTTTAACCGTCTTGGTATTGTATATGACAAGGCAACCTGCCCCATCGAGATTACTTCCTGGGCAGATCTGTGGAATCCGGAGCTGGAGGATTCTATTGCAATCCCGGATATTACCACAACCTCCGGTCCGCTGTTTTACTATGCGGTGGCAGAGATGGCAGGTCTTACTCCCGGAACGGATGATGATGCGATCTTTGCAAAGATGGAAGAGTTAAAGCCCAATGTTATGAAGACCTACACCAGCGCCAATGATACAATCACCATGCTGAACCAGGGTGAGATTTCTGTTGCAGTTCTTTTGGACTTCTCCTACACTGCAGCAAAGGCTGCTTCCGAGGATTATGTGTGGGTAGATCCTGTGGAAGGAAACTACAGCGGATACAATACTCTGAATATTGTTAAGGGCTGTGAGAACAAGGATCTGGCTATGGCATTTATCGATTTCTATATTTCCAAGGAAGTTCAGCTGGCTGAAGCATTAGACGGCGTTGATTCTCCTGTCCGCACCGATATCGAGCTGACGGAGGAGCAGGCAGCCAACTTTACTTACGGAAAAGAAATGATCGACGGTCTGCTGCTTCCTGACTGGTCTGTTATCAATGCCAACAAGGCTGATTGGACCACCAGATGGAATGAGCTGTTCTCTGTACAGTAATCCGGCATTCCGAATCTGAACCAATAAAAGGAGTCATTCATGAAAAAGAGTAAATCACTGTTTCTTGTTACTGTGCTGGTATATATTTTCCTGATCGGGCCTCTTCTTGTTATTGCGGCGGCTTCCTTCAGTGATACCACATACCTGAAATTCCCGGGCGAGGGCTTTACCCTCAAGTGGTATGCGCAGATTCTGAAGGTGAAAACCTTCGGAAGCGCAGCAAAATACAGTATCATTATTGCATTTGCCGCTACCTTCCTTGCTCTGATTCTGGGACTTCCTGCGGCCTATGCTCTGAACCGCTACCGCTTCAGGGGAAAAGAGTTTATCAAAGGACTTTTCCTTTCTCCGGTGCTGATTCCGGTGATTGTACTTGGTTTTGTTATGCTCCGCTATGTGACGAACCGGTTTAAGCTGCCGGCTCTGCCCAGCCTTCTGATTGGACATACGATTCTGTCCATTCCTTATGTTATGCGGGTAGTTACCTCCAGTCTGGCTAACTTTGATTTTTCCATGGAGGAGGCTGCAAGGATTCTGGGAGCTGGAAATGTTTATACATTTTTCCATATTTTGCTGCCCAACATCAAATCAGGTATTGTATCCGCATGCATTATGGCAATTATCAACTCCTTCAACAACGTATCTCTGTCCGCCTTTCTTACAAGCGCCGGAGTTACGGTTCTGCCGATTGAGATGATGGCCTATGTGGAATACCATTTTGATCCGACGATTGCCGCTCTGGCAACGCTTCTGATGGTAATTACTCTGGGAGTTATGCTGGTGATTGAGAAAACCCTGGGACTCAAGAGTGTTGTATAGGTTTGAATAGAAGTTCCTATGACCTGGTCATAGAAAATAAGCCGCTGCCTTCGATGGCAGCGGCTTTTGGCATTTCAGATTTATGCTTCCTTTTCCGGAAGGGGCGGAAGCAGCTCAGGTGGAAGAGAGGAGCCTGTGATTCCTACAACTGCAGCGGAAACACGGTTTGCATAGGCCACAGCATCAGCCAGCGGCATGCCGTTGGTCAGACAGGCAAGAATGGTTCCGATATGGGCATCTCCTGCGCCAATGGTATCTTTTACCTCAGTAACCGGCACAGAAGGCACCAGATATCCCTCTTTTCCAGGCTCCAGGCAGTAGGCGCCTTTG
>OHEP01001951.1_pt1 | contig 9771 bp, 7 predicted proteins | sample 1567271 | NCBI WGS metagenome assembly OHEP01 (sample SAMEA3879577, study PRJEB24766) | human gut metagenome | biome: human-associated habitat; feature: feces | place: USA | collected 1985/1987
GCTTCGTCCGCCGTTACCTTGTCGGTATCCACCAGACGGCCGAAACGACGCAGGAAATTGCTGCGGTAATCGTCGTGCATCTTCTTATCGACCTTGATCGTGTAGTAGGTCATCTTATCTTTCGCCGACAGCTCGAGCTTCACCTCGGGAGCTTCGCCGATCTCGAAAATGAATTCGAATTCGGTCCCGTTCTCGAAATCGAAGTCGCCCTGCTCCTCCGAGGGGATCACGTCACCGACATAGTCGATCTTCTGCTCCTGCAGGTAGTTGAACGCCGCTTCCGAAGCCTGGCGGTAAGCCTGCTCCGCAAGCACGCCCTTGCCGTACATCTTCTTGATCACGCCCATCGGCACCATACCGGGGCGGAAGCCCGGAATATTGGCCTTGCGTTTGTACTCACGCAGGGATTTTTCGACCGCATCGCCGTAATCCTTCTCGCCTACGGTCACCTTGATGAGCGAGTTATTCTGCTCGCGCTGTTCTCTTACGATATTCATATTTCAGTTGTTTTATACGTTACAGTTCGGGTCGGCAAAAGTACAAAATAATTCATTAGCAAGCAACAAACACCCGATAAATATCTCCGCACCGATCCGTTTTTCTTTCAGGAAGGGCTTCGGGGAAGAGCACCCGGATCGACAGCCCCTCCGATCCGTAATTCGGGCGCCGAAATCGACGTCTTTTCCCGAAAAATAGCTATCTTTGTTGCCTATTATAATAAGGACATACCGGCTATAAACGGCCAACACCGCAGCCGGACAGAATATAAACGATACGAAATCCAATGACAAAAATCGTATGGATCGGACTGCTGGCGATGACGCTGGCCGCCTGCTCGGGACGCACGAAAACCCTCCGAACGGAAACCCCGGCCGCTACCCCCGCCGCGCCGCGCACCTACACCTACCGGGTCATCGAAAGCTATCCCCATTCGACCGACAGCTACACGCAGGGGCTCCTGTTCGCAGACGGAGTGATGTGGGAAGGTACGGGCGAATACGGACACTCCCGCCTGCAGCGCATCGACCTCGAAACAGGACGCACGGACGTAGTGGCTACGCTGCCCCGCAGCGAATTCGGCGAAGGCATCGCGCTGCTCGACGGCAAGATCTACCAACTGACCTGGGAAAACAACAAAGCCTACGTCTATGACGCGGCAACGGGCCGGCAGCTCCGCACTTTCGCCTATGCGGGCGAAGGATGGGGCCTCACGACCGACGGCGAGCGGCTCTACATGAGCGACGGCAGCGAATACCTGCGCATCCTCGATCCGGAAACCTTTCGGGTGCAACGCAGCGTGCCGGTCACCTTCCGGGGTGCCCCGGTACAACTGCTCAACGAACTGGAGTGGATCGACGGGAAGATCTGGGCCAATGTCTATGTCACCGACCAGATCGTCATCATCGACCCCGCCAGCGGCATCGTCGAAGGGGTCATCGACCTGCGCGGCCTGCTCCCGGACGAAGAGATCGCCCCGGATACCGACGTACTGAACGGCATCGCCTACGACGCGGCCTCGGAACGTATCTTCGTGACAGGCAAAAGATGGAGCAAACTCTTCGAAATCGAAATCATACCCCAATAAAATACCACACGACGTGACAAAAAACCGCGACATACGACACGAACTCGAACACCGCATCCTGCTGCTCGACGGCGGATTCGGCACGATGATACAGCAATACGGCCTGGACGAAGCCGACTACCGGGGCAAGGAGTTCGCCGCGAGCGAAAAACTTCTCAGAGGCTGCAACGACCTGCTGAACCTCACCCGTCCGGAAACAATCCGCGAAATCCACGAGAAATACCTCCAGGCCGGATCGGACGTAATTACGTCCAACACGTTCAACGCCAACTCCATTTCGCTGGCCGACTACGGACTGGCAGCGGAAGCGTACCGCATTAACCGGGTCGGCGCAGCCATCGCCCGCGAAGCGGCGGACGCCTTCACCGCCCGCAATCCGCAGAAGCCCCGCTTCGTGGGCGGCTCGATGGGCCCGACGAGCCATACGCTGTCGATGTCGGCGGACGTGGACAACCCCGGCGCCCGGGCTTTCACTTTCGAACAGCTCTCGCAGGCGTACTACGATCAGGCTCGGGGCCTGATGGACGGCGGCGCCGACCTGCTGATGCTCGAAACCGTCTTCGATGCGCTGAACGCCAAGGCAGCGATCTTCGCCATCGAAACCCTCTTCGCAGAACGCGGCATGCGACTGCCGGTCATCGTCTCCGGCACACTCACCTCGTCGGGCCGCACCCTGGCGGGACAAACCATCGAAGCCTTCTACACCTCCGTCGCACACGCCGAACCGCTGGCCGTGAGCCTCAACTGCTCGTTCGGCGCCAAGGCCCTGCTGCCCTACCTGGAGCGGCTGGCCGCTGTTTCGGAATTCCGCGTGGCGGTCTATCCCAATGCGGGTCTGCCGAACGTCATGGGCGGCTACGACGAGACGCCCGCGATGTTCGCCGCCGACGTAGAGGAATACATGCGGCGCGGCCTGGTCAATCTGGTGGGCGGCTGCTGCGGCACCACGCCCCTGCACATCTTCGAACTGGCGAAGATCGTGAACAACTACACGCCCCGCCCCCTGCCGCAGCGGCGGCACGTGACCTGCCTGAGCGGGCTGGAACAGCTTCGGATCGTTCCCGAAGCCAACTTCGTCAATGTCGGCGAGCGCACCAACGTCGCCGGCTCGGCCAAGTTCGCGCGGCTGATCCGCGAAAAAAATTACGAGGAAGCTCTCTCGGTGGCCCGCGCCCAAGTCGAAGCGGGCGCCAATATCGTCGATGTCTGCATGGACGACGGCCTGATCGACGGTCCCGAAGCCATGCGCGACTTCCTCAACCTGATGGGTTCGGAACCGGAAATCTCCGCAGTACCCGTCATGATCGACTCTTCGAAATGGGAGGTGCTCGAAACGGGGCTCCGGGTGGTGCAGGGCAAGAGCGTCGTCAATTCCATCTCCCTGAAGGAGGGCGAGCAAGAATTTCTGCACCGCGCCCGCCTCATCCGCCGTTACGGAGCCGCCGCCGTGGTGATGCTCTTCGACGAGCAGGGACAGGCAGACACCTATGCCCGCAAGATCGAGGTGGCGCAGCGGGCCTACAAGCTTCTCACCGACGACGGATTCCCCGCCGAAGACATCATCTTCGACCCCAACATCCTCGCGGTGGCCACCGGTATCGAAGCCCACGACGCCTACGCCCGGGACTTCATCGAAGCCGTCCGCTGGATCAAGCGAAACCTGCCCCACGCCAAGATTTCGGGCGGCGTGTCGAATCTATCGTTCGCCTTCCGGGGCAACAACGCCGTGCGCGAGGCCATGCATTCGGTGTTTCTCTACCACGCCATCCAAGCGGGTATGGACATGGCGATCGTCAATCCCCAGATGCTGCAAATCTACAGCGACATCGAACCGGGACTACTCGAACGGGTCGAGGATGTTATCCTCTGCCGCCGCGCAGACGCCGCCGAACGCCTCACGGAATACGCCTCGCAATTCACCAAAACCGCCGCGACGCAGACGCAGCATACCGACGCCTGGCGCTCGGAGCCGCTCGGCAAGCGCATCGAATACGCCATGCTCAAGGGCGTGGCCGACTACATCGAGCAGGACGCGCTCGAAGGCTACCGCACGCTGGGCTCGCCCCTGGCAGTGATCGACCGGCTGCTGATGCCGGCCATGGAAGTCGTAGGCAATCTGTTCGGGCAGGGCAAAATGTTCCTGCCGCAAGTGGTCAAGACCGCCCGCGTGATGAAAAAAGCCGTCGCCGTACTGACTCCCTACATCGAGCAAGGTTCCGAAGCGAACGCCAAGAGTGCCGGCAAGGTGCTGGTGGCTACCGTGAAAGGCGACGTACACGACATCGGCAAGAACATCGTGGCGGTAGTCATGGCCTGCAACGGCTACACGATCCGCGACCTGGGCGTGATGGTCGAGTGTCCCCGCATCATCGACGAAGCCGTCGCCTGGGGCGCCGACGCGATCTGCCTGAGCGGACTGATTACCCCTTCGCTCGAGGAGATGATCCACGTCTGCGAAGAGCTGGAACGCCGGGGGTTGCAAATTCCCGTACTGATCGGCGGTGCGACCACTTCGGACGTACACACCGCCGTAAAAATAGCTCCGACCTACTCGGGCCCGGTGATCCATGCCGACAACGCCAGCCGCAACAACAAAATCCTCGGCGAACTGCTCGGTCCCGGCCGGGAAGAGTATCTGGCTCGCGTGCGCGAGGAGCAACAGACCCTGCGCGACCAGTACCGCCGCCGCGAGGAGATCCGCACGATCCTACCCTTCGGTCAGGTGCGCAAGCTGCGCGTGCCGAAACCCGCGTCCGAAATCGCTGTTCCGGCCCATACGGGACGGCTGGTGTTTCCGGACATAAGTATCGCCGATGTGGAGCCGCTGATCGACTGGAACTTCTTCTTCCCGGCGTGGGGGCTCAAGGGCCGCGTACCGGAGATCTTCGAAAACCCCGAACACGGCGCCGAAGCCCGCAAGCTCTACGACGACGCGCAAAAGATGCTGGCCCGCATCCGCGAAGAAAAACTCCTCACCCTCCAGGGCGTAGCGGGCATCTTCGCAGCCGTCAGCCGGGGCGACGACATCGTGGTCACCGGCCCGAAAGACAAGAAATACATCCTGCCGATGCTGCGCAGCCAGGCCCCGGTCCGGGAAGCCCAGGCCCGCTGTCTGGCCGATTTCATCGCCGACGAAAAGGCAGGCAGAACCGACTATATCGGGGCCTTCGCCCTCACGGGCGGCATAGGGCTCAAGGAGCTGACCGAAAAGTTCCGCGCGGAGGGCGACGACTACAACGCCATCCTCTCGAAGCTGCTGGCCGACCGCCTGACCGAAGCCCTCTGCGAATGGGTGCATATCTTCATCCGCCGCCAGATGTGGGGTTACGAAACCGGTCCGGCGCTCACACCCGAACAGATCATCCGCAGCAAATACCGGGGTCGGCGCATGGCCTTCGGCTATCCCGCGTCGCCCGACCATTCGCTCAAGCGCGAGGTCTTCGACCTGCTGGCCGCCGACAAGACGACCGCCATGCGTCTGAACGACAACTATATGATTACACCTGAGGAGGCGCTCTGCGGCCTGTTCTTCGCCGACGCCGAATATTTCTCCGTCGGACGAATCGACCGAGAGCAACTGGCCGACTACGCCGCACGCCGCAACATGGACATAGAAACGATCGAAAAACTGATACCCAATAACATCTGATGAATATTACGGATCTCATACAGGGCGCCGTCGCTTCGCGCACGACCCGTTTCGCCTTCGAGCTGCTCCCGCCCCTGAAGGGGGCACGCGCAGCGTCTTCGGAGCCATCGACCCGCTGATGGATTTCAACCCGGCCTACATCAACGTCACCTTCCACCGCGAAGCCCTCAAAGAGGACATCCGCCCCGACGGAAGCCGCGAGTGGCACATCATGCGCCGCCGTCCGGGCACGGTCGGCATCTCGGCCGCGATCCGGCGCAAGTACGACGTGGAGGTGGTTCCCCACCTGATCTGCGGGGGCTGGTCGAAATACGACATCGAGGATTCGCTGATCGACATGGATTTCCTGGGGCTGCACAACGTGCTGGCATTGCGGGGCGACAAGCGGCAGAACGAACCCCGCTTCGTCCCCTACGCCCAGGGACACGCCCACGCCGCCGACCTGGTGCGCCAGATCCAGGCCATGAACCGGGGAGAATTTATCGACGGCGAAGTCGAGGAGTGCCACCACTCCAAGTTCTCGGTAGGTGTGGCGGGCTATCCCGAAAAGCATTTCGAGGCGGCGAATCCCCAGAGCGACCTCCAATACCTGAAGGAAAAGGTCGATGCCGGCGCCGACTACATCGTGACGCAGATGTTCTTCGACAACAGCAAGTACTTCGATTTCGTGGAGCGCTGCCGCAAAGCGGGCATCACGGTACCGATCATCCCGGGCATCAAGCCGATCTCGACGCCCAAGCACCTGGAGATCCTGCCCCGCACCTTCAGCGTCAGCCTGCCCGAAGAGCTGGTGAAGGCCGTCCGGGCCTGCGGCGAGGACACACAGGCGGCCCGCGAGGTCGGGATAGAATGGGCGATCCACCAGGCCAAGGAGCTCAAGGCGGCCGGAGTGCCGATCATCCATTTCTACACGATGGGACGCACGGACAACATCCGCAAGATCGCCCGCAACGTATTCTAATTCCGAATAGGGCAAAGTAATTGCTATTAAACACTTAACCATGACACCCGTAGAGTTTCGCCGCCACCTGCACCGCCACCCGGAGCTCTCGTTCCGCGAAACGGAGAGCGCCCGCTTCATCGCCGAGGCGCTCCGCGAAGCAGGCATCCCCTGCCGTCCGATCGCCGGAACCGGCGTACTGGCCAAAATCGAAGGACGCGGCGACCTGCGGCGAGCCGTCGTGCTGCGAGCCGACATCGACGCCCTGCCCATCCGCGAACAGAGCGGCGCGGCGTGGAGTTCCGAGAACGACGGAGTGATGCACGCCTGCGGGCACGACATCCACGCAGCGGTGCTCTACGGCACCCTGCTCCGGCTCTCCGCCGAGCGGAATTTCGAGGGTACTCTTTTCGGAATCTTCCAACCCGGAGAGGAATCGAATCCCGGCGGAGCCTCCAAAGTGCTGGCCGAAAACCCCTTCGAAGGCTATACGGTGCTGGCCGTCGTCGGCGAGCACGTCGAACCCGCTTTGGACGCGGGCACGCTGGGCTTCCGCGCGGGCAAGTACATGGCCTCCAACGACGAACTGCGCCTCACGCTCGAAGGCGCGGGCGGCCACGCGGCCATGCGTGCCGAACACCGCGACACGGTGAGCGCCGCCGCACAACTGATCCTGCGCCCGAACGGGTCGTTTCGATCGGCAAGGTCGAAGCTGCGGGCGCTACGAACGTCATCCCGGACCGGGTCTATATGGAGGGAACGATGCGTACCTTCGACGAACGGGAACGGGCCGAAGTGAAACGCAGGATCGAAGAACTCGCCGCCGCGAACGACGCCTCGTACGGCATACGAACCCGGGTACACTTCACCCCCGGCTACCCGTGCGTGGTCAATGACCCGGAGTTGATCCGGCAGGCCGTCGCACTGGCCGAAACCGAAGGAATTCCCTTTCAAATGCTGCCCCTGCGCATGACTTCCGAAGATTTCGGCTTCTACGGCACCCGCTACCCGGCGATCTTCTACCGCCTGGGCGTCGGTCCCGGAGCCGGAAAACTGCATACATCCACCTTCAATCCCGACGAGGCGGCCATTCCGACCGGCATCCGGTTCATGGAACTCCTCGCCCGTAACTATTTCAACCGATGAATAAACTGAAAAATACGAAGAAGTCGGCCGCATTCGACCGCTCTTCGCTGATCATTAACCTGTTCCGGGAATTCCCGAACAACAAGTTCTCCCTCAAGCATCTGGCTTCGGCCTCGGGCGGCGCCACCAAGGAGGGCCGTCTTCGTACCCGTGAAATCATCACGGAACTGCTCGCCCAGGGCACTATCGAGGAGTGCGGGCAGGAAAAGTACCGTCTCAGCGGCAAGGAGCGTCCCCGCCAGGAGGGCATCGTACAGATGATCTCGACAGGAGCGATGTATATCCGCTCCGAGGAGTTCGAAAACGACGTATATGTCAGCCAGCGCAATTCGCTGAATGCTCTGGACGGCGACCGCGTGGAGTTCGTCATCACCCGCCGCTCCCACGCCGGGTCCCTCGAAGGCGAGATCACCCGCATCGTGGAGCGCAGCCGCAAGCAATACGTGGGCACGGCCGACGTGAGCGACCACGCCATCTTCGTCAAGATGGATCCCCGGCGCATGCCGATGGACGTCTATCTCTCCAAGCGGGACAACCCTAACGTACAGCACGGCGACAAAGTCGTGATCCGCATCACGGACTGGGCGCTGGGTTCCAAAAGCCCCGCCGGAGAGCTGGTCGAGGTATTGGGCCGCGCCGGAGAGAACAATACCGAGATGCACGCCATCCTGGCCGAATACGGCCTGCCCTACCATTTCGAGCAAAAGGTCGAAGATGCGGCCCAGGCCATTCCTTCGACGATCACCAAAGCCGATTACGCCGCCCGGCGCGACTTCCGCAAGATAACGACCTTCACCATCGACCCGGCGGATGCCAAGGACTTCGACGACGCCCTCTCGATCCGCAAGATCGAAGACGGCGTATGGGAGGTGGGCGTACATATCGCCGACGTGACCCACTACGTTCAACCCCGCTCGGTGATCGACACCGAAGCCGAGGAGCGCGGCACGTCGGTCTATCTGGTCGATCGCACGATCCCGATGCTGCCCGAAAAATTGAGCAACGAGCTTTGCTCGCTGCGCCCCGACGAAGAGAGCCTCTGCTTCTCGGCGGTCTTCACGCTCAACGAGGAGGCCGAGGTGCTGGACAAATGGTTCGGCCGCACGGTCATCCACTCCGACCGCCGCTTCACCTACGAGGAGGCGCAGCAGATCATCGAAACCGGCAAGGGCGACTTCGCCGAAGAGGTGCTGACGCTCAACCGTCTGGCACAGCGGATGCGCAAAACACGCTTCAAGCACGGAGCCGTGAGCTTCCAGCGCGAAGAGGCCAAGTTCAAACTCGACGCCGAAGGCAAACCCCTGAGCGTCTATTTCAAGGAGCAAAAGGAGGCCAACCAGCTCATCGAAGAGTTCATGCTGCTGGCCAACAAACAGGTCGCCGAATTCTGCGGACATCACAAAGTGAACGGCCGTGCCGTGCGGCGCACGATGATTTACCGCGTACACGACGTTCCGAACGAGGAGAAGCTCGAAAAATTCCGGACCTTCGTTCTGCGCTTCGGCTACGTATTCAAGGCCGACAAGGGACGCGCCGTGGCCAAGGAGATGAACAAGCTGCTGGGACAGGCCAAAGGACGCATCGAGGAGAACGTCATTTCGAACCTCGCCGTACGTGCGATGTCCAAGGCTTTCTACTCGACCGATAACATCGGTCATTACGGCCTCGCTTTCCCCTACTACACGCATTTCACCTCGCCGATCCGCCGCTACCCGGACATGATGGTCCACCGGCTGCTGGCCCGCTACCTCGAAGGAGGCAAATCGGCCGACCGCGACACCTTCGAGAAACTCTGCGTACACGCCTCGGAGCGGGAAGTGATCGCTGCCGAAGCCGAACGCGCCTCGATCAAGTACAAAATGGTGGAGTTCATGCAGGATAAAATCGGCCAGTTCTTCGACGGCCATATCTCGGGCATGAGCGACTGGGGCATGTACGTCGAGCTGGACGAAACTCACATCGAAGGCATGGTTTCGCTGCGGGAAATGGAGGACGACCTCTACCAGTTCGACGAGAACCGCTACGAGGTCTATGGACGCCGCAAAGGACGGGTCTTCACCTTGGGCGATGCCGTGCGCATCCGCGTCAAGCGGGCCGATCTGCAACGCCGTCAGCTCGATTTCGAACTGGTGCACGATGCGGCGGCCGACTCCCGCGAGAACGACGTAAAGGGGCACGCAGCGATTCCGGTACGCCGCCAAAGCACGTCCCGACCGGGTAAGGGCGGCAAAACGTCCCGCAAAGGGGGCAAAAAAGGATCGAAGCGATGATCCGGGAACAGACGCAGCGAACCGCCGGAACCGGCCCCAACCGTGCGGAAGAGATATACGAAAAATGTCTGAAGCGTGATCCCCTCACGGCGGAGGAGGCGTATTGGCTTTACGAACAGGCCCCCCTGCAGGAGCTGGCTCTCACGGCTGACCGCGTGCGCCGTGCCGTAGTGCCCGACCT
>OHEP01001956.1_pt1 | contig 9726 bp, 5 predicted proteins | sample 1567271 | NCBI WGS metagenome assembly OHEP01 (sample SAMEA3879577, study PRJEB24766) | human gut metagenome | biome: human-associated habitat; feature: feces | place: USA | collected 1985/1987
AAAGCAGAGGGATATTATTACAAAGTCACCTCAAGAACGTGGCTTTATTCATATCACAAGTTGTTCGTGTATATGTTTGCGGTTATGACATTTCTGCTGTTAGCTTATGAAATCTATAAGGCGGCACGAATTTATGTGAAACAGTATTATGCAATTTTGTATTGCTTTTTGCTCATGATTGCAACAAATGTTGTTTATGAGGTGCTCAACCTGGAGTTTGATTACTCCGTGTTATTTTACGGAATTACCGCTGCCGGCATCTATTATATTACATTTCAGTATGTGCCGAAGGGGTTGGTGGAGAAAACACTTGTTATGGTGGTACAAAATTTCACAGATGGTGTTGTCTGCATGGATATCAAAGGACGATGCATCTATGCCAATGTGTATGCCAGACAGGTATTTCATGTAGATAAAGATACTCGTGTGATCGAGAACTATTACCGGTCGTGGAAGGGTGATCGCAAACCGGAAGAAATCGAGGAATGCAGTTGGCAGGGCGAGACAGAAATCAATGGTAAACAGAATTTTTTTGCTGCACGATATCGGGGAATCTGGGATGAAGACAACCGTTTTATCGGTTGTTATTATGTACTGCATGATGAAACAGAACATCGGAAAAAACTGGAGGAAGAACGCTACAGGAGTAATTATGATTCGCTGACAGGTCTGTTTAACCGTGAGCATTTTTATGAAACTGTTGAGCAGCAGATCGTCGCAAATCCAAATGTAAAGTATAGCATTCTGTGTGCGGATATTCAGAACTTTAAGATCATCAACGATGTGTTTGGAATTGAGCGTGGCGACGCGGTGTTACGGTCTCTGGCAAACATGTTCCGAAATCTGGCGACGGGCGATACAGTACTGGCGAGACTTTCGGCAGATCGATTTGCAGTCTGCGTGCGCGATGAGAAGCTCAACCATGAGCGATATTTGGAGGAATTGGATCTGATTAGCCATATTGGAGATAATAATTCTTACCACGCACGGATTTATACCGGAATCTGTCCAATCCGGAACATCAAAACACCGATATCTGTCTACTGTGACAGGGCATTTCTGGCAATTGAATCGATTAAGGGGGATTATCAGCAGTCCATTGCATATTATGATGATGAATTGCGAAAACAGATGCTGGAGCGACAGCATATGGTCAGTGATTTTCGCTCTGCAATAGCAAAACAGGAATTTCGGCTATATTTGCAGCCACAGGTAGATGAGCAGGGAACGATGCTTGGCGCGGAGGCATTGGTGCGCTGGTTCCGTCCGGTGCATGATGCTGCCGGAGGAGTTTGTCGATGTGTTTGAAAAATCCGGTCTGATCAGCGCGATGGATCAGTATGTATGGGAGCTTGCCTGTAAGGAGTTGCAGCGTTGGAAAGCGATGGGAAAAGAGCAGTATTACATATCGGTCAATGTATCACCGAAGGATTTTTATTTCTTAGATATTTATACAACTCTGACAACTCTGGTGGAATGTTATGAGATTGATCCGGATAAGCTGCGTCTGGAGATTACAGAAACGTCCGTCATGAAAGATGCGAATAAACATCTGGCGTTGATCGATGATCTCCGGACATATGGGTTCCGTGTGGTGATGGATGATTTTGGACGTGGATACTCGTCATTGAATATGCTGCAGGACATGAATCTGGATGCAATCAAGATTGATATGGAATTCCTGCGGAGAAATGAAGATCCGGAGCGTAGCCGGATGATTCTGGAAATGGTACTGAATCTGGCAAAGGAGCTGGATATCCATGTAGTGACAGAGGGCGTCGAACAAAAAGACCAGCTTCAGTATATGCAGGAGCTTGGATGTACATTGTTCCAGGGCTACTATTTTGCAAAACCGATGCCGGTCAATCAGTTCGAGAAAACTTATTTTTAACTTAAGCGAGCAGGGTTTCCCATGTCTCGTAAAGTGCGGAGAGCGTTTCTTCCAGCTCTTCGCGCTTTTTTGATAGCTCGCCGAGTTTGGCAGAGTTTGTTGCGTATTCAGGATTTAAGAATTCCTCGTCAATCTGCGCAATCGCTGCCTCTGTTTCTTCAATTTTTTGTTCTGTTTTTTTGATATCGTTTTCTTTCTTACGAAGTCGTGCCTGTTCTTCCTTCTGCTTTTTGTAATCATCTTTGCCGGAAGGAGTGGCAGAAGGTGCTGTTGCGGTGTCTGCGGAAGTATCCGTCTGTTTCGGTGCAGCCGCCTCGTACACCTGATCCTTGTGACTTTCGTAATAATCGTAATTTCCGATAAAGCTGTAAAGCTGTTCGTCCTTTAATTCCAGAATTCGGGTTGCAATCCGGTTGATGAAATAACGGTCATGACTGACAACAAATACGGTTCCGGTATAGCTGCGGATTGCATCCTCCAAGATACCCTTGGACTGGATATCCAGATGGTTTGTCGGCTCATCTAGGATTAAGAAATTGGCAGGGGAGAGCATGAGCTTGGCAAGGGACACACGTCCACGCTCGCCGCCGCTTAAATCTTCAATCTTCTTAAATACGTCGTCTCCGGTAAATAAAAAGGCTGCCAGTACATTTCGGATTTTTGTGTTGGTCAGATCAGGGTAGGCATCGCTGATCTCCTCGAAGATCGTCTTATGCAGGGAGAGTACCTGATGCTCCTGGTCGTAATAGCCGATATGTACGCGCGAGCCAAGGGCAATCGTTCCGGCGTCCTTCGGTACAAGATGATTGACCATCTTTAAGATCGTGGTCTTTCCAGTTCCGTTTCCGCCAATTAGGGCGACCTTTTCGCCGCGCTTGATATCAAAGTCAAGATCTTGGAACAGACAGTTTGTGCCGAAAGATTTCGCCAGATGCGTGACGGTTAAGACGTCATTCCCGCTTTCCACAGATGGCTCTAAGGTGAGCCGCATCTCGGAGGCAACCTCGGTCGGCTTGTCTAAGACTTCAATCTTATCTAACATCTTTTCACGGCTTTCCGCACGTTTGATGGACTTCTCACGGTTAAATTGCTTGAGTTTCGTGATGACAGCTTCCTGATGCTTGATTTCCTGCTGCTGGTTTAAGTAGGCCTTCATCATATTGGCACGGATCTCTGCGCGCTTGGATGCAAAGTAGGTGTAGTTTCCGTGGTAGACGGTTGCCTTTTTGTTGTCGATTTCTACGATCTGCGTTGCAATCCGATCAATGAAATAGCGGTCATGGCTGACCACGATCACACTACCAGGATAAGAGGACAGGAAAGACTCGAGCCATGAAATACTTGGCATGTCCAGATGGTTTGTCGGCTCATCGAGGATGATGATGTCCGGGCGTGTCAGAAGCAGACGTCCCAGTGCGATTCGCATCTTCTGACCACCGGATAATGTATTGATATGGCGGTCATAGTCCTCCGGACCAAAACCGAGTCCTTTTAAAACGCCTGTAATCTCACTCTCATAAGAATACCCATTGTCGCGGTCGTATTTGCTGCTCAGGCGGTTGTAGGTCTCTAAGATCTTCTCTAATTCTTCGCCTTCTGCATGCTTCATATCCTGTTCTAAACGGCGGATATTCGCCTCTAAATCAAGGATGTACTGTTTGGTTGCAAGCATTTCGCCATAGATCGTGTTGTCAAAGGAGATATCCTGATGCTGGGACAGATACCCAATCGTGGTATCCTTGGCAATCACGACCTGTCCGCTGTCGGCGGATTCTTCGCCCATGATAATCTTTAGGAGCGTCGTTTTTCCAGAGCCGTTGATACCGACAATGGCGATCTTTTCTTTCTCGTTGACATGGAAGTTGATATCCTTCAAAACTTCCTTTGTGCCGAATGCTTTTGATATATTCTGGCATGCTAACAGCATGATAAATTCCTCCTGCGTGTTTCGAACAAATTCTACCAGTGCATTTTATCAAAAAGCGGGAGGACTTTCAATCATACATTGAAATAAGCACGAAAAAATGGTATACTAAAATATAATTATGCGAACAAATGTTTTGAGAATTTCCATGAAAAAGGAAGTGAAGGTTTTGTTATTTGGGAAAACGAGTCAGGCAAAAAAAGAGATAGAAGCACTGTTTCATGAAGTGCAGATCAATCTGGAGAACAACTACAAGGATCTGGCGATTTCTGCGCGGAAGCAGGCGGAGGTAAAGCTGGCTGAATATCAGGCAGCCGGGGAGCTAAAGGAAAAGGAATATAAGAAATTAAAAGAGCAGCTCGACGAATATACAAAACGAATGGAAGGATATCATCATTGATATGCAGCAGGGAATTGGTAGAAAAATAGTGATTGCGGTCGGCATGCTTGTAGTTGCAGGACTTTTGATCGTACTGTACCAGTGGGGGAATGCACGGGAGGATACATCAAAGGACAGGCAGCCTGCCGATGGACAGACGACGTACAGCTTCGCGATGGGAACATCAGTGTCGGTCAGTCTGTATGGGACACAGGATACGGAGTATGCAAAGATTGAACAGGCAATCAAAGACTTAGATGAGCAGGAGATATCATGGCGGCAGGAGGGCAGTGCCTTATATAAGCTGAACCACACATACACAGCGGGAGAAGCGGCAGAGGTTTCGGATACCTTGTATCTGGCGCTGACGCAGGCGTATAACATATGCCGGGACAGCCAGGGCGCACTGGATATTACGATCCGTCCACTGGCGAATCTCTGGAATATCGAGTCGGCGACGGAGAAAGATTTCCGGGTTCCAACTGACACAGAGATTAAGACTGTGCTTGAAAAGACAGGCTATGAGGCAGTGACGATTGGTGAATCGCAGACGGTGACGATCGACAAGTCCGATATGGTGTTAGATCTTGGCGCGGTTGGCAAGGGATTCGCACTGGATATTGCAGAACAGATATTAAAAGAAGATGCAGTAAGCGGCGGAACGATCAGTGTCGGCGGAAGCGTGCTTGTGTATGGTGCAAAAAAGGACGGCAGTTCATTTCGGGTAGGCATCCGTGATCCGCAGGGTGACGCAGAGGATATGATCGGTTATTTGGAATTTGCTTCGAACAGTAACACCTGTGTATCCACCTCCGGTGATTATGAAAAGTTTATCGAGAAGGATGGTACGAGGTATCATCATATTTTAAATCGTACAACCGGATATCCGGCGGAGTCAGGACTTGCTTCGGTGACAGTTGTATGCCAAAATGGCTTGTACAGCGATGCATTGTCGACGGCATGCTATGTGCTTGGCTATGAGAAGTCTTTGCCGTTGTTGCAGAAGTACAAGGCAGAGGCAGTATTTATTGACAAAGAAAATCAGGTGACTGTGACGGATGGACTGAAAGAACAGTATCATGCGGCACAGGCTGCACAGAAATAAAATAGAAGGCGAAAAGAGATGTTAAAAATGAAGTGGCTGGAACATTTAAAGACGATTACCGCACATAAGATTATGGTGATGCGGCATTGCTTTGCGGTTGGATTGTATAAGCAGGGACTGTTGCACGACCTGTCCAAATATTCATGGACGGAGTTTTCGATGGGCGCGAAATACTATCAGGGAAACCGCAGCCCGAACGATGCAGAGCGTGAGGATAAGGGATACACCTCTTCGTGGCTGCACCACAAGGGAAGAAACAAACACCATCTGGAGTACTGGGTGGATTACAATGTTGACAGAAGCGATACAAAACATTTGCTGGTTGGCTGTAAGATGCCGAAGGAATATGTGATTGAGATGTTCTGTGACCGTGTGGCAGCCTGCAAGATTTACAACAAGGAAAATTATTATGAGAAGCAGCCACTCGATTATTATATGAATGGCAGATCGAGACGTCTGCTGCATCCGGATTCCGCGAAGCTTCTGGAGAAGTATCTGAATATGCTTGCGAGAAAGGGCGAGGCTTATACCTTTCGTTATATTCATAATTATGAGGTGATTCCGCTGCGTCGGAAGAAGCTTGCGAAGTATCTGCCATTTTTGAAATATTTGTTTCCGTATGGAGAAGATTACTAGGAGATAAGATGAAATTTACACATTTACATGTGCATACGCAGTACAGTCTGTTGGACGGCTCGGCAAAGATCAAGGAGCTGGTTCCGCGTGCGAAAGAACTTGGCATGGATGCGCTGGCAATCACAGACCACGGTGCGATGTATGGCGTGATCGAATTTTATAAGACATGTAAGGCAAATGGAATCAAGCCGATCATCGGCTGTGAGGTGTATGTGGCACCGGGTTCCAGGTTTGACCGTGAGGTGGTAAAGGGAGAAAACCGGTATTACCATCTCGTTCTGCTTGCAAAAAACAACGAGGGATACCACAACCTCTGTAAGATCGTGACACGTGGCTACACGGAGGGCTATTATTATAAACCGCGTGTGGACATGGAGGTGCTGGAGAAATACCATGAGGGTATCATTGCACTTTCGGCATGCCTGGCTGGTGAGGTTGCGACTGACTTGCGTCAGGAGCAGTATGAGAAAGCAAAAGAAGCAGCATTGCGTCATCTGAAGATCTTTGGCGAGGGCAATTATTATCTGGAGATGCAGGATCATGGCATCCCGGATCAGCGTACCGTCAATATGGGCGTGATGCGGTTGTCCAAAGAAACCGGCATCCCGATGGTTGTTACGAACGATTCCCATTATATCAACAAAGAGGACTGGGAGGCGCATGATATTCTGCTCTGTATCCAGACGGGAAAGACGGTCAATGACGAAGATCGTATGCGCTATGAGGAAGGACAGTTCTATCTGAAATCTCCGGAGGAGATGGAGGCGCTGTTCCCATATGCAAAGGAAGCATTGGAGAATACGAACAAGATCGCAGATATGTGTAATGTCGAGATCGTATTTGGTGAGCGGAAGCTTCCAAAATACGATGTGCCGGAGGGGTATGATTCCTTCTCGTATCTGACGATGCTCTGTGAGGAGGGCGCGAAAAAGCGGTATCCAGAGGTCACAGATGAGGTAAAGAACCGTCTGCATTATGAGCTTGACATGATTAAACAGATGGGCTTTGTTGATTATTTCCTGATTGTGTGGGATTTTGTCAATTACGCGAAAAGTCATGATATTCCGGTTGGACCGGGCAGAGTCTCTGCTGCCGGATCAATTGTATCCTATTGTCTGTATATTACGGATATCGAGCCGCTTCGGTACGATCTGCTGTTTGAACGATTCCTGAATCCGGAACGTGTATCGATGCCAGATATTGATATTGATTTCTGTGTCAACCGAAGACAGGAAGTCATTGATTACGTCGTACAGAAATACGGCAAGGAAAAGGTTGTCCAGATTGTCACTTTCGGTACGATGGCAGCAAAGATGTGTGTGCGCGACGTCGGTCGTGCGATGGCACTTCCATATAGTCTGTGTGATAAGGTTGCAAAGGCAATTCCGAACAAGGTTCCGGGCGTAAAAGATGTCACTCTTCCGGTGGCTTTGAAAGTAAGTCCAGACCTGAAGGAAATGTATGAGAATGAACCGGATGTAACAAAGCTGCTTGACATGGCAATGAAGCTCGAAGGTCTGCAACGGCATACGGGTGTACATCCCGCAGGCGTTATCATCGGTCAGAAGCCAATCGAGGAATATGTACCGCTCGCACGGAGCGTGGATGGTGGTATTGTCTGCCAGTATGAGAAAGACCCGGTGGAAGAGCTGGGGCTTTTGAAGATGGACTTTCTGGCATTGCGGAATCTGACTGTCATCAAGGACGCGTTAGACCGGATTGAAGAAAATCATGGTGTGAAGCTCAATATGTCGGAACTGGATATGAGTGATCCGGCAGTCTATGAGCTGTTATCAGAAGGAAAGACCGACGGCGTGTTCCAGTTGGAAAGTGCCGGTATGAAGTCTTTCATGAAGCAGTTGAAGCCGAAGAATCTGGATGAAATTATTGCCGGAATCTCGCTGTATCGTCCGGGACCGATGGATTTCATTCCGAAGTACTTAGCGAACCGTGAGCATCCAGAAAGTATCGTCTATGATACACCGAAGTTGGAGAAGATCCTGAAATCAACATACGGATGTATGGTATATCAGGAGCAGGTTATGCAGATCGTAATGGAGCTTGCCGGATATTCGATGGGACGTTCGGATCTGGTACGCCGTGCGATGGCTAAGAAAAAAGAAAAGGTCATGGAGGCAGAACGCCAAAACTTCGTATATGGTAATGAAGCCGAGGGTGTTAAGGGTTGTATTGCAAACGGCATTTCCGAGGAAGTTGCTAATAAAATATATAACGAAATGATCGATTTTGCGAAGTATGCCTTTAACAAATCGCATGCGGCAGCGTATGCGGTTGTGAGCTATCAGACGGCATATTTGAAATGTCATTATCCGATAGAGTTTATGGCAGCACTGATGACATCTGTGCGTGATAATACGTCTAAGGTAATACACTATACAATGAACTGTAAAGAACTGGGCATCCCGATGCTTTCGCCGGATATTAATGAAGGCTATTCAGACTTTTCGGTTGCGGATGGTGGAATTCGTTTTGGAATGTCCGCGATCAAGGGGATTGGCGTGAATGTGATCGAGCGTATTGTTGCGGAGCGAAAAAGTGGGGGAGCCTATGCTTCACTCCAAAATTTCTTGGAGAGACTGGATTCCGGAGAAGTGAATAAGCATGTGGTGGAGAATCTTATTAAATCCGGTGCGATGGATTCGCTTCCGGGCAACCGTCATCAAAAGGTCATTGCCTATGCGAATATTATGGATGCTGTCAGCAAAGACAGGCGTAACAATATGGCAGGACAGGTATCGTTATTTGATCTTGGTGACGAGGGCTTTGCGAAAGCAAAGCAGTATCCATTGCCGAATGTAGAGGAGTTCCCAAAGGAGGAGCTGCTAACTTATGAAAAAGAGGTGATGGGAATCTATGTCAGTGGGCACCCATTGGAAGAATATGTTGCTTTGATGAAAAAAAATTGTACCTGTATTTCGACCGATTTTGCAGCCGAAGAAGAGCAGGAAGACAACAGTGTTACAGATGGTGAACGTGTTGTCATCGGAGGTCTGCTCGTGAATAAAATCGTGAAAACAACAAAAAATAATACGATGATGGCGATCGCTTCGATCGAGGATCTGTATGGGACAGTGGAAATTATAGTATTTCCTCAGACCTATGAAAAGAAGAAACATTTGTTAGTGGAGGGGTCGAAAGTTTTTGTCAAGGGACGGGCACAGACGGAAGAAAATAAAGCCGGCAAAGTGATATGTCAGGATATTATCCCTTTTGACCGTATTCCTTGTGAATTATGGATTCGGTTTGCTAATAAGGAAGCTTACTTAGCCGTAGAGAAAAAGCTGTTGCAGCAGGTAGTTAGCGAGGATGGCACTGATACGATCTGTATTTACCTGGAGCAAGAGCATCAGGTAAAAAAATTGCCAAGATCGTATGAGACGAATGCACGAAGACTGGTGGCTGAAGGTGCATTGGAAGAATATGGAAAAGAATCTGTGGCGATTAAAGAAAAGAGTATTGAAAAATAGTTGATTTTAGCGTAAAATTTATATGAAATGCGTTGCATTGTTAGAAGGTTGCAGCGTAGAAATTACAGCAAGAGAAGCAAGGGGGACTAGATAATGAGCAATGCAGTAAAAACGATTGGTGTCTTGACGAGCGGTGGAGATGCGCCGGGTATGAATGCAGCGATACGTGCGGTAGTACGTACCGGTATTGCGAATGGATTACATGTCAAAGGTATTCGTCGCGGTTTTGCGGGACTTTTGGAAGAAGATATTTTTGATATGTCATCACTCGATGTATCGGATATCATTCAGCTTGGCGGTACA